>Ga0123354_10006233_pt1 | contig 17657 bp, 13 predicted proteins | sample TergutLab28metaG_2_FD_97872 | JGI IMG/M metagenome (GOLD analysis project Ga0123354, IMG submission 97872) | Labiotermes labralis P4 segment gut microbial communities from Petit-Saut dam, French Guiana - Lab288 P4 | ecosystem: Host-associated > Arthropoda: Insects > Digestive system > Gut ...
CCCAAAAACACCTTATTTATATTACTTTTAGGCGATTTTCTGCCAAAAAGACACGGTTTTTACGCTCTTTCTTCGCTCTGGTTTTTCGGTAAATGTGGGTGGGGATAGTCCGAAATCCGCAATTACCACAAAGAGAGGGTTATACTCTCACGAATGTACCAAATAGTAATATAAAGTGAATGCTCATGTTATTAGGCATGGGCTTTCCTTATTGGTACAGGTGTGTGGTAATACCTCGAAAGTTATAGGCAAGTTTTCATGCCTAATTTCTTTTTAAAGAAATTGATAAGTTAAAACAGTGAAAAAAAACATTACATTTTATGGAAAGAAAATATTACATCGCACAAGGAAAAGAACATTTGGGTCCCTTTTCCATTTCTGAATTACAGGAAAAAAAGATAAGTCCAGATACTCTGATTTGGTATGAAGGATTGGAACAATGGACAAAAGCATCAGAGATTACTGAATTAAAATCTTGCATTGTGTCTATACCTTTGCCACCTCCAACACCATCACAAATAGAATTTCAAACGAATAACAAAAGTAAATTCATAAAAATAGCTCATAAAGGGCTTACAATTATTTTTTGGATTGCCTTTACTTATTTTGCATATGATTATCTATTTATCTTTGTTCCTTTCCTAAAGAAGAATGACACATTAGATTTTCCTCATCTTTTGGGTGGTATGTTTGGTTTTGCTATTGTATTGAGTATAATTTGGATAGTAAGGAATAAATTGAATATAGAAAAAAAATCAAAAGAAGATAAAGATAAATCAAAGATAGTTGTTCAAATTCAAAAAAAATTGTTATCAAATGCAGGATGGAAAACATTTGAATTATTTATAGGATTTCTAACCTGTGGAGTAATTTTAGTGGAATTACTGAAAATTGACGTTATACATAATTTTATTTTTAAAAATTATTCAGATTACTACTCCCCTGAAAGAGCAAAAGAAATGGAGTCCACTATAAATGATTTTCAATCACATTTATTTTTATCAAGTTTCATTCTACTGATTATTATATCAGTTTGTTTTTTTGTTATTTATTACATTATAGAAAAGCAGAAACCATATCAAGGATTATTAAAGTTTGATGACGTTTATTATAAAAAAGAAAATGATTCACTTTTAAAAATTGTTGAGGAGCAGAGAGATAAATACTTTTTTTCTACAAATTTATCACTTGTCATGCCAATTATAGGATATATTATTCTGTTCATAAATATTTTTATAGGCTTTTTTCCAGAAATAAGATTTTCAATTTATCCTGATTATATGAATTTTTTTAATTCTGAAACTATTCCTGCATTGATTGGTTTATTTGAACTATCACGAATTGTATGTTGTGTAATTGTATCTGTAAGTGCTTATAATAAAATGAGAAATTATTTATTCTGGGGTATTTTTTCCTTATTCTTTCCATCTATTGGAATGATAACAATGGGTTCACTGTACCCGATGAATCACAAAGATATTATATGTCCCGAATGTGGAAAACAGAAAAGCAGAGGTAATCTATATTGTGATGAATGTTTGCAAAAACATGAACCTAAAATAGATAAAGGTAATGATGATGATTGGTAATGAATACATGGAGAGAACGAAAACAGAATAAAATTATACCAGGTCTGTTATTCCTGGAGTTCTCTCTAAATTAAGACTACGAGAAATATCCAATCATGTCAGAATATCAAATGCAAATTTCCTATTACTGGAAATGTTCAATAACGATGTCAGTAAATTTACAAATAAAAATTAGAGTGAATTAACAATAAATTATTAATCAAATTTTTGGTAGAAACAATGTTTAAACTGTGCTTAAACCGATACAAAAAAAGCAATCACAAATGAATGCAATTGCCTGATATTTTGAGTATTAATTTTCTTATTATTTAGCTTGTAAGGCAGATGCTCTGAACCAGCTGAGCTAAACGCCCGTTAAAAAAGTGATGCAAAAGTAATACTTATTTTTGAATGTGCAAAATAATTCTTAACCTTTTTCTTTGTATTTTTGTAACCATTATCTGTATTCTGCGTCTAAAAAGTATGAAGGACCCGAATGATTTATTCTATATACAGCGTATTAAATCCGGAGACATCCGTGCTTTTGAAGCGGTTGTTGCGAAGTATCAGAAAATGGTCTTTACTATCGTTCTGAAAATTGTGGACAACAGGGAAGATGCGGAAGATATTACGCAGGAAATTTTTGTCAAAGTATTCAAATCATTGGAACAGTTCAAAGAAGAGTCTGAATTTTCTACTTGGTTGTATCGGATTGCTTATAATACCACTATATCGGAATTGCGAAAAAGAAAACTAACGTATATTTCGATTGATGATAATTTAAATACTGTCAATGAACCGATTGCTAATGAAGAAGAATTGGATTGGACAGATGTAAAGTTGCGGCATCTTGAAGAAGCTTTAAAAAAACTTCTTCCGAATGAAATTTTTTTAGTTACTTTGTACTACTTTGAGGAGCAATCCATGGAGGCTATCAGTCAAATCAGTGATTTATCGGTAGCCAATGTGAAAGTAAAATTGCATCGCATTCGTAAAAAATTGGCGTTAGAAATTAATCGATTATTAGAAGATGAATACAAATAATAGCATATCGGAACATAAGTTGCGTGAATTATTCAGCAAGATTCCGTTCGAAGAACCCGCTCCGGATTTCATGGTAAATTTGTTATCACGCATTGAAAAAGAAGTCGTCCTGAGGGAAAATAGGAAACGGCGATGGACGATTGTAGGGCAAATAGCAGCAGGCGTTTTCGGCATTCTTATTCTTCCGGCTTTAGCAATCTATTTGTGCACGATTTTCCTTCCTCGCTTTTCTTTTAATTTTCCTGAAATCCATTTGCATTTCGATTCTAATCTTTTGGTTATTGGTTTCTCTATTTTAATGTTATTGATTGCCGATGTCTTATTCAGAATGCATTTAGCGAATCGGACAAAGATCGATCCGAAATAGAATAATGATTCTGAGTTTCTGCAAAGAATTGTTCCATTATCTGTTCTATTCCTTCATTTTCAGTTGGGATAGAAACTTTTCGATCTAAATCTATCAAATTATCCAAATATATATTACTTTTGTCCTCTCATTTGTGCTATAATTCAATTGTTTTTTAGAATGAACAAAATAATTAAAAAAGAGTTTCTTTCCGAAAATGTAGTCAAATTGGAAGTAGAAGCTCCCCTTATTGCTAAATCCCGGAAGGCGGGACATTTTGTTATCGTCAAAGTAGGTAAATACGGCGAACGTATTCCTTTGACTATTGCAGCCGCAGATATCGCAGCGGGAACAATTACGCTGGTGATACAAAAAATAGGCAAATCGTCCGCTAAAATTTGCGCCTTGAACGAAGGAGAATATATTACCGATTTGGTTGGTCCTTTAGGTAAAGCTACGCATATAGAAAATGTCGGCACGGTTGTTTGTGCTTGCGGCGGTGTGGGGACAGCCCCTATGCTTCCGATTGTTGAAGCTCTGAAAAAAGCCGGAAATAAGGTAATTACCGTATTAGCCGCCCGTACAAAAGAATTAATTATTCTCGAAAAAGAGATGCGTCCGTTTTCCGACAAAGTTGTAATTATGACCGATGATGGTTCATACGGTCAGAAAGGTTTGGTAACAAATGGCGTAGAGCAGATTATCCAACAGGAACCGGTAAATTTATGTGTGACAATCGGACCGGCTATCATGATGAAATTTGTTTCTTTGCTGACTAAAAAATACGGAATACCTACCGTCGCTTCGTTAAATACTATTATGGTTGACGGCACGGGCATGTGTGGCGCATGCAGAGTCACGGTCGGCGGGAAAACCCGTTTTGTTTGTGTCGATGGTCCCGAATTTGACGCCCATCAAGTCGATTTCGATGAAATGCTTATGCGGTTGAATGCCTATAAAGGAATAGAATAGTTTGAAAATAAAGAAATTAATATAGAAAATGATAGATACTGAATATATTAAAGCTCAACGAAATGAGCTGTGGCGGCAGGAATTACGCAAAGAGATGAAAAACAAAGATCGAGTGGCAATTCCCAGAGTAAAAATGCCGGCATTAGACGGTGAATACCGCAGTCATTGCTACGAAGAGGTGAATTTAGGATTGACATTGGAACAAGCTCTACAAGAAGCCAAACGCTGTTTAGACTGTCCGGAACCCAATTGCATCAGTGGCTGTCCGGTAGAAATCAATATTCCCAAATTCATTAAACACATTGAATGCAATGAGATATTAGAAGCCGCTAAAACATTGAAAGCTACGTCTTCCTTGCCGGCGGTTTGCGGTCGCGTATGTCCGCAGGAAAAGCAATGTGAAAGTTTATGTATTCATCTGAAAATGAAAAGCGAAGCAGTCGCTATCGGTCATTTGGAACGGTTTGCCGCCGATTTTGAACGGGAAAGCGGCATGATTTCAGTACCTGAAGTTGCTACGAGTAATGGAATAAAGATTGCCGTAATCGGTTCCGGACCGGCAGGATTGTCTTTTGCCGGCGATATGGCTAAGTACGGCTATGATGTAACGGTTTTCGAAGCTTTGCACGAAATTGGCGGAGTCTTAAAATACGGGATTCCCGAATTTCGTCTGCCCAATACGATTGTTGATGTAGAAATCGAAAATCTGGGAAAAATGGGCGTAAAGTTCATTACGAATTGCATTGTCGGAAAAACGATTTCTTATGAAGATTTACATGAAGATGGATTTAAGGGTATTTTTATCGCCAGCGGCGCCGGATTACCTAATTTTATGAATATCCCCGGTGAAAATCTGGCGGGCGTTTTGTCTTCCAATGAATACTTGACTCGCGTTAATCTGATGGGCGCTAACCGGCAGGAATCCGATACGCCTGTTTTTCACGGGAAAAAAGTTGCCATCATCGGCGGAGGAAACACAGCGATGGATTCGGTTCGTACAGCACGGCGATTAGGCGCCGAAAAAGCCATGATTGTTTATCGCCGTTCGGAGGAAGAAATGCCGGCTCGATTGGAAGAGGTTCATCATGCGAAAGAAGAAGGAATTATCTTTATGAATCTTCATAATCCCATTCAATACATTGGGGATGAAGCGGGACACGTTAAACAAATGATTCTCCAAAAAATGGAACTCGGCGAACCCGACGCTTCCGGACGCAGAAGACCGGTTGAAATACCGGGAGCTACCGTAACGGTCGATGTAGATTTAGTAATCGTTGCTATTGGCGTATCTCCTAATCCACTTGTTCCAAGCGCTTTTACCGGATTAAACATAAGTAAATGGGGAACAATTATTGTCAACCAAGATACACTACAAACCGATTTACCGGATGTTTATGCCGGCGGTGATATTGTGCGAGGCGGAGCCACCGTCATCCTTGCTATGGGCGACGGACGAAAAGCGGCGGCGGCAATGCACTCATTCCAATCGCATCAAAAACTCCGTTAGATTTTGGTCGTGTTTCAAATCTAATTTCCGGCGCAGACGATAGCGAGCCATTTCAACACTTTTGGTTGAGATATTCAATAAGCTTGCTATCTCCTTTGAACTGAAATTCATGCGGATATAAGCGGCTAATTTCAAATCGGATGGGGTGAGATTATCGTATTGCGAATTTAATCGGACAAGGTAATTATCGTAGGTCCTATTGAATTTTGTTTCAAAAATTTTCCATTCCTCTTCCGGATTCTTATTTTTTTCCACAATATGCTTCAAACCGCTGATATCGATCGACGTCATTTTCCCTGATGATAATTTATTTATCTCCTCTTCAACTTCATTCACTAAATCATTCTTATGAAGCATGGAATCGGTAACTCGCCGCAATTCATCGTTCTGCGATTTGATTTCTTTCTGTAAAAGTCGATTTTCCATTTTTGACATCTCCTGTTCATGTTGCAATGAAAGTTGCTGCTTCTGTTGTTGCCATTTTTTTTGTAGATATCGCTTATAAAAATAAATAAGGGTGCAAAATAATAGAAAAGCAAGACAAAAACCTTCCCAGTCGAAATACCAGGGAGGAAGAATTTTTATTTTCAATTCTTGAGAATAAAATACCTGATTACTTCCCTCTATAATCGCTTTTATTTGCAGTGTATAATTTCCGGGCGACAACTTAGTGAAAGTAAAAATGTTATCCGACGATGGCAAAGAATAATAATCGGAATGTCCCTTTAACCGGTAACTATAACGAATACTTCCCGTATTTTCATAATTCGGCAATGCGAACCGGACATAAATGGGTTTGTGATTATATAGAAATTTAATTGCATGTTGGCTATAATAAGCGAGTTCATGAGGTAGCGACAAGGATATCATCACATTGTGATCGGTATAAGTTCCAATATCTTGAATATAAACAATTACCGATTGAGATGGAGTAGAAACAAATTTTGTGTTAAGAAGCGTAAATCCTTTCGAAGTACAGACTAAAAATTGGTCGTCCGTCAATTTCTTGACACTTTCATAACCATAAACTAACTGATTATTTAACAATTCCATGGCGGTATTTTGAATAATTCGGACAATCGGTTTATTGTAATCCTTAATGCAAAGAAAATTGTCATCTGCAAAGCACCACATCTCATCATCCGTGATTTGCAAACGGTGAAGATTGATGCCGGGAGGAAGTAAACGATTAATAGCATCATCGGGTAAAAATTGTTTCTTCGTATAGTCATATTTCAAAATAGATGAAGCTGTAAGCAGATATACCTCTCCGTTAAACGAATAAATACCCCGGGCTAAATTGTTATCTATCCCTTTTTTCTCCATTTTATTCGTACAATAACTTACATTAGTGAAACTATCGTCAAATTGGGTCTGAAAAACTCCAACCGTATTGTTGCCAAAATAGATTGTGTTATCCCTGTCTTTCGCTAACCACCCTGCATTGTAAGGGCAAATAGACTGTTTCTTTGCTGTATATGAATTTCCTTGTTTATGAAGAATATACATTCCATCATACGTAAGAATAAGAAGTACATTCTCGCCCATCTCCTGTATGGCATTGACTCCGCTTCCGGTGAAAATAAACTGTCCGTGAGTTCCGGATATTTCATAAAGCCCTTTATTATGAGCGCAATATAGCTTATCTCCAATTTTCTGTAAGAACCATACTTGTCCCATGGTTTGAGGCATCAAAATGAATTGTGGCTCATGCAGCGAAGATGAAAATTCATCCACGGAGCAATAAAATAAACCTTGATTAGTGGCGAAATAAAATCTGCCGTCATACTCTTCTATCTGATAAACAGAACCAAGCACGCCTTTCGTATCCGGAAATGAATAAGTCGGGCTGTTCATTTGCAGATGACATATACCTCTATCTAAACCAAGCCATAAATTATTGGCATTATCCTGCAAAAGCGATAAAACGGTATTATTCTCCAAGCCTTTCAATTTATTGATGGTCATCAAGATATTTCCAATAGAATCGGTAACAAGCAAACCGTTGAGAATAGTGCCAAAAACTAATCGCCCGTCAGACAAAGTAGTGGTACTGAAAATCAAATTTTTCTTCAAGTAGTCGTTACAAGGGAATGGACAAGGGCTTATTCTATCATTTTCTAATTTATACAATCCTCTATCCATCGTTGCAATAAGGATGACATTAGAAGATAAAGATTCCATTCCATACACGCAGTCGCCGGTTAAAACATCGCCTCCTACAACAGGAATCAAACGATTATTCACTACTTCCATTAAGCCAAGTACTTTTTCCTGAACAAAAAGCCGGTTATTCGCTGAAAATAAAAATTGAAACCGGTTAGGAGAGCCAATTAGTGACAATGATTTATCTTGAAGATTATATTTGTAAATATTACGAAAACTATTAAAATAGACAGCGCTGTCGAACAATACGATTTTCCAGATTTCATCATCGGTGAGATTTAAATTCAATTGTTTAGCTAACGAAGTATAAGTAAATTTTCGCGTTAACTTATCTTCTTGCCAATATCCAAAATCATTCTTCATTCCGCCGTAGATTACGCCATCGTTCGACAAAGCGATGCTTCTCAGAAGCGAAGGCGTAGGATAAAGGGTCCATTTGCAACCATCGAACTCCAACAGTCCAACCGTATTGGCAAAATAGAGAAATCCTTTTTTACTTTGTACAATAGTCCACGACTGATTAGCCCCTTTATAATCATTCTTATCATAAAATTTCATAGTCGGGATACAACTTTGAACGACTGATTCATTGGCAGCAAACAATTGCAAAGGCTGCATCAACAATACAAACAAAACGCAAAACAAACTGCATATAATCGATTGATTATCATGTAATTCTGGGGGGGGGGGTAAGCAAGCCTTACCTGATTTAGTTGTCCGGCAATGCATCTAAAAGAAAGTTTTTTTTTATAGAATACATCATAAATTTTAATCTTCCGGACAAAGATACAATTTTTAAAACGATAAACATTAAAATTAGCCGATTTTTATTCCTCAATTCTCCAATAGCCGTACATACGTTATAGACGACGGAAGATGTTGGTGAGAGGAAAATATTGATTCAAATAAATTTCGTTAAAAACTAAAAAAAAACTTTCAAAAATTAAAATATTTTAGTATTTTTGTCGTTTCATAATACGAGAACTTGTAGTTAAAAAACAGATGAAAATTTCATATTGTTTCCGTTTATTGGCACTTATATTCTTTGTTATTTCCTGCGGAGATAAAAATTCATATACACTCAAAGGAAATATCAGCGGATTGAAAAATTCTGACATATACGTTGTATCAGGTACGGATTTGCATCTTGATACCATTCGAACGCGTGCGGGTAAATTCACTTATCGCAGCATGTCTCAAACAATTGAGCCTTTAGTTGTCTATATGGAAAACGGGAATGCTTGGATAACCGTATGGGTGCAAAACGGAGAAAACTTCCTGTTGACCGGAAATGCACATTTTCCTGAAATGATGATGGTAAAAGGCGGGGAAGTCAATAGATTATTATCTGAATTTAAAACTGAAAACTTATCCATTATCAAGGAAAAGTGCGAGCTTCGGGATAATTTACTCGCCCGCACGGAACATGCTACCGAATCAGGCGCGAGTATGAATAACGCCCAACTATCCTCTCAGCTAAAAAATATAGACCAGATGTTAAAAACACATGCGCAAGATTTTGTCAAAGCCCATTCCTCTTCAATCGCTGCTTTGGTAATGATTCAGGACTATATTCTGGATGTTGACCACGCTTCTGATATTCAACCTTTTTTAAATCTTCTTACCGATAAAGTGAAGGCTAATCCGCTATACGATAAATTGAATACTCTCAGCACGCGAGACCTCCATACAAAAGCAGGACAACAGGCTTGGGATTTCAAAATTACAGACACTCAAAATGATACAATTAGCTTGGCGACTTTCAAAGATAAATATCTTATATTAACATTTGCTACTGCTCAATGCGAGTTTTGTAAACCCGTTTACGACAAGTTGATTGAGATTAAGAATAAATTTCCGGCAAAAGATGTAGCGATACTGACTATTTCCTTAGACGTAAACAAGGAAGAATGGAAAAAAGCAGCACAAGAGAGTGGCATTAATTGGATTCAAGCAATAGACACCACCGGTTGGTCTTCCGAAATAGCTTCAAATTACAATGTGTTGTCTGTGCCTTGCAATTATTTAATTGATAAAGATAGAATTATTATCGGTTCTAAACTTCGTGCTGACAGTATTCAATCCATATTAACGGAAAAATTAATGATAAAAGATAAAAAATAAAATGTAAACAATTCATAATTCATACAATTTATAATTCATAATTAAAACCTATAGCTATGTTAATTAAAGCGTATGCGGCAGCCATTCAAGGCGTCAATGCGAACATTATCACCATTGAAGTTAATTGCAGTAAAGGAATAAAGTTTTTTCTGGTAGGACTTCCCGACATCAGTATCAAAGAATCGCATGAACGAATTACTTCCGCTTTAACCGTGAACGGATATAAATTTCCCCGCAATCAGATTGTAGTCAATATGGCTCCCGCCGATATCCGGAAAGAAGGAGCAGCCTACGATTTGCCTTTGGCAATCGGTATTTTAGCCGGTGCAGAGAAAATCAAATCCAACAAAATCGAAGATTATCTCATGATTGGCGAATTGTCCTTAGACGGAAGTCTGAAAGCAGTGAGAGGCGCTTTGCCGATTGCTATTAAAGCAAAAGAATGTGGATTTAAAGGTGTTATTCTTCCCATGTCCAATGCGAGGGAAGCGGCAGTCGTAAGCGGTTTGGAAGTATATGGAGCCGAAAACATCGTTGACGTTATTCAATTTTTTAATGATGAAAAAGCGTTGAAACAGGTCATTATCGATACTCAACAAGAATTTTACGCTCAGCAAACACGAATGGAATGGGACTTCTCGGAAGTGAAAGGACAAGAACAAGTGAAAAGAGCCATTGAGGTAGCTTGCGCCGGAGGTCACAACATCATTTTAGTAGGCAGTCCGGGCGCCGGAAAAAGTATGCTGGCAAAACGAATTCCTTCGATTCTTCCGCCTTTGACTTTAAATGAAAGTCTTGAGACAACCAAGATTCATTCGGTTGCAGGGAAAATCAATCATAACGGCTCGTTAATTGCTGTTCGACCTTTTCGAAGTCCGCATCATTCCATTTCCATGGTAGCGATGGTCGGAGGAGGCTCTTACCCGCAACCGGGAGAAATCAGCCTCGCCCACAACGGCGTATTGTTTTTGGATGAAATTGCCGAATTTGGCAGAAACGTTCTTGAAGTGTTGCGGCAGCCGCTTGAAGACCGGAAAATAACTATTTCCCGCGCCAAATCTTCCGTCGAATATCCGGCGGGATTTATGATGGTAGCTTCTATGAATCCTTGTCCTTGCGGAAATTTCAATAATCCGCATAAAGCCTGTGTTTGTAACTCGGTGCAAGTTCAAAAATACTTGAACCGCATATCAGGTCCTTTGATGGACAGGATTGATATTCAGGTAGAAATCATTCCTGTTCCATTTGAAGATATTTCGGATATCCGCCCTGCCGAATCCAGCGAAAATATCCGGAACCGTGTAATCAAGGCGCGTAAAATTCAGGAATTACGCTTCGCCGGAGAAGAGGGAGTCTATTGTAATGCTCAAATGCACACTCGTTTGCTGCACATACATGCACAACCCGACCAAGCAGGCTTAATGCGATTAAAAGACGCTATGGAGCGATTGAGCCTCTCTGCTCGGGCTTATGATCGGATTTTGCGCGTAGCGCGAACCATTGCCGATTTGGAAGAATCGGAAAAAGTCCTTGTCAGCCACATTGCCGAGGCAATCAGTTACCGGAATTTAGACCGAGAAAATTGGGCGGGATGATTGAAGTATTACAAAAATCCGATGTCGTATTATACACGATGCGCTTAAAATTTTCCGCATTCCGTCTATTTTTTGCTCGTGAATTTCAGGTTATATGAAAAGATATATCTATTTTTGTAATCATTTCTGTAAAAAAATGAATGTTCTTTTTACAATAATCTATTATTAATTTTACTAATTCAATTACTTATAATATGAAAACCGTTAAAGTACTAACTGCTACATTCCTAATTCTTGTTCTGAATCTGTTTTGCAACTCAACAGTTCAGGGTCAAACGACTTTTGGCGTTGAACAATTTGTGTTTACCAAAGCCGGTGACTCGTCCTATTTACCTTTGGTTGTTAACGGGAAACCAATTCATATCCTGACGGATAGTCAAGACTATAAAGGCGTACTTCGTGCGGTTGCTGATTTGAAAGACGATTTTCGTAAAGTATCAGGCAACATGCCGGCGGAAGGGAGCGATAAACAAACATTAATCATAGGAACAGTCGGTAAATCCGCTCTGATTGATCAATTAATTCAAAGCGGGAAAATAGCCGGTCAAGAATTAAAAGGAAAGAATGAAAAATACATTATTTCTACGGTGTCTAACCCTGCGGAAGGCATAGAAAAAGCTTTGGTCATAGCAGGAAGCGATAAACGAGGAACGATTTACGGTATCTATGAATTATCGTCCCAAATCGGAGTATCCCCTTGGTATTACTGGGCGGATGTTCCGGTTGTTAAGCAAGAGAACTTGTTCGTAAAACCCGGAAGTTACACCGATGGAGAACCGGCAGTCCGCTACCGGGGTATTTTCCTGAACGACGAAGCGCCTGCGCTGACAGGCTGGGCGAATGCTACTTTCGGCGGATATAATCATCAATTTTATGAAAAAGTGTTTGAATTGATTCTGCGCCTGAAAGGAAATTTCTTATGGCCTGCCATGTGGGGAAGCGCTTTCTACGACGATGATCCTTTGAATGGTTCGTTGGCGGATGAATACGGAATCGTAATCGGAACTTCCCACCACGAACCGATGGGGCGCGCTCACGACGAATGGCGTCGCTACGGGAAAGGCGACTGGAATTACGACAAAAATCCGGAAGTGTTGCGTAATTTTTGGACGGGAGGTATGGAGCGGATGAAAAATTTTGAAACCGTCGTAACCGTCGGTATGCGTGGCGACGGCGATGAACCGATGAGCGAAAAAAGCGATATTTCATTATTAGAGAAAATTATTAAAGACCAGCGAGACATTATCACCAAAGTAACCGGAAAAAAAGCAGAACAAACGCCGCAAGTCTGGGCTTTGTACAAGGAAGTACAGGACTATTACGACAAAGGCATGCGCGTTCCCGACGACGTCACACTTCTTTTATGCGACGATAATTGGGGAAATGTGCGAAAACTTCCAGACCTGAACGCACCCAAGCGAAAAGGCGGATATGGAATCTATTATCATTTCGATTATGTGGGAGGACCTCGTAATTCCAAATGGATAAACATCAGTCCCATTCCCCGTGTGTGGGAACAAATGAACTTGACTTATCAATACGGAGTCGATAAAATCTGGGTGGTTAATGTCGGCGATTTGAAACCGATGGAATATCCCATCAGCTTTTTCTTAGATATGGCTTGGAATCCCAATCGCTTTCATCCGGATAACCTCGCGCTGCATACCGAACAATGGTGCGCCCAGCAATTCGGGGAAAAATACGCCAAAGAATCGGCTCGCATGATAAATCTTTATTCGAAATACAATCGCCGGGTTACGCCTGAAACGCTGGATGAAAAAACCTACAGTTTGGAAAATTATAATGAGTTTGAACGTGTAACAAACGATTACAAAGAGCTTGCATTGGATGCTTTACGATTATATAATCAAATAGATCCGGAATATAGGGACGCTTTCGACCAATTGGTTTTGTTTCCCATCAATGCTTGCTCCAATCTGTATGAAATGTATTACGCCGTAGCACAAAACCGGTACTACGCAGCCAAGAAAGATATTCGTGCAAATGCTTGGGCGGATAAAGCCAAGGCTTGTTTCGAGCAGGATTCATTACTGACCATTCATTATAATCAGCAAATAGCGGGAGGAAAATGGCCGCATATAATGGACCAGACCCGCATCGGTTATACCAGTTGGCAAGAACCTCGATACAACGTTATGCCGAAAGTCGAATATGTCACACTCGCTACTCATACACCGTTATTTATCGAAAAAGACGGATATGTGTCTATGGAAGCGGAGCATTATTCTCGATTGCAAAACGGACGAACGATTGCATGGAAAGTAATCCCCGATTTGGGAAAAACGCTTTCAGGAATGACTACTTTCCCTGTTACCGCTACTCCCAACGATTCGGTTTACCTCGAATATGATATTAATTTACAGAGCGAAGGCAAATGTCAATTAACCGTTTTTCTTTCTCCGACATTAAATTTCAATGCGAATAAAGGCTTGCGATATGCCGTATCTTTCGATGGAGGAGAAGAACAAATCGTCAATTTCAACGGAAACTACCGAGGCGAATTAGGGCAATGGCAGGCTGAAGGGATCATAAAATCATCCACAGAACACGAACTCTCCAGAGGAAAACATGTTTTACGATTCAGGGTATTGGATCCGGGTATTGTTTTACAGAAAATTGTTCTAAATACAGGAGGATTGAAACCCAGCTATCTGGGCGCTCCCGAAAGTGAGTTCTGATGCGTGATTTATTTTACCATCCGAATGCAAACGCATTGGACTGCATCCACTTACCTTGAGCTTTCAATATCTTTTCAATGATGTCGCGCCCTACCCCTTGCCCGCCGTTATTCGAAGAAATATAATCGGCTATTGCCTTGATTTCAGGGACAGCATCGGCTGAACATGCCGGATAGCCTACTTTTTGCATGATTTCATAATCAGGCATATCGGCGCCAACGTAGCAGATTTCCTCCGGCAATAAACCGCTTTTCTGCAGAAAATCTTGAAAATCATTCATTTTATCTTGTGAATTTAAATACATGTATTGAAATCCAAGACCTTCGAAGCGTTTTCGGACAGCCATCGTATCGCACTCGCTAATAATCCCTAAAATAATTCCCTGCTTTACGGCTAATTGCATAGCATAACCGTCCTTTGTATTAATCACCCGCATGGGTTCTCCCGAAGGGTGCAATGGAATAATATCAAGTGAAAGCACGCCATCTACTTCAAATAAAACGCTTTTAATTTTTGTTAAGTCAAAATTGTTGATACCCATAAATCTATAGAATGAACTTTTATCTTTTACAAAAGTAGTAAATAATTTGCAATTATTCAATTTTTAAGAAAACTTTTTTTCTCATTTTGAATGCAAGAGAAAAGAACTTCACTTATATTCCTATCTCTATCCATTTATCTTTTCTTTTGAACAAAAACTTATTTTTAGCAGGTTGAAAAAGAATTTTTTGTATTTTTGCATCTGCATGTTTTAACAGAGATTTTATGAAACTGAAAGAAAATTATAAATGGTCGCTGGTCGTTCCGACCAGTATGGGGATTCGCTTAACGCCCATTGCCCAGGGGCAGCCCGTTCATAAGAGCGATCAATTGTTTATGCAGGCGACAAGCGCCGAAACGAACGTGGCAAGTGTTTCCGCTTATTTAGGATTACCGGTCAAAGTGTTGACTACTTTTGTGAAAGGCAGTCCGATCGCACAATTTATCAAGGACAACTTGCGTAGCCGTCATTTGGACTACGAAGGAAAAGAAGTGGAGCAAGGCGGACCTTGGGGGGTACGCCATCAAATTAATATTGCCGACAGCGGTTTCGGTTCGCGCGGACCTCGCGTTTGGAACGATCGCGCCGGCGAAGTTGGTCGTACACTGAATGTAAAAGACTTTGATTTGGATCGTCTTTTCGGTCAGGAAGGAGTACAAATACTGCATCTTTCGGGGTTGATTGGCGCTCTATCTTCGGACACAAGCCGCTTTTGTCTGGAATTGGCGCGCGCCGCTAAAAAATACGGAACCAAAATTTCTTTCGATTTGAATTATCGCGCTTCCTTCTGGGAAGGCAGGGAACAGGAACTGAGTGAAATTTTCAAAGCGATTGCTTCTATTTCGGATATTTTGGTTGGAAATGAAGAAGATTTCCAACTTTGTCTGGGGATAACGGGACCAGAATCCGGAGGAAAGGATATTGCAGCTGAAATTGAAAAATTCAAAGGGATGATCCGGAATGTAAAAAAAGCGTTTCCGAATGTTTCCGTATTCGCCAACACTTTGCGTGAAGTAGTCAATGTCAATGAACATTTGTGGGGCGCTATCTTACTTGCCGATGAAGAATGGCAGGTGATTGAACCGCGTTCAATCAGCGTGCTTGACCGGATTGGCGGAGGCGACGGTTTTGTAGGAGGCTTGCTCTATGGCATACTGAAAGGATGGAATCCCGAAAAATGGGCGCAATTCGGATGGGCTACCGGCGCGTTGGCTACGACGTTCATCACTGATTACGGACAACCTGCCGATGAAGAACAAGTTTGGAGTGTTTGGAAAGGAAATGCGAGAGTAATAAGATAAATTACAAATGAATTATGAAAAATGAATTATGAATTATTATTTTGCCTGCCTAATAATTCATAATTCATAATTCATAATTTATAATTCATAATTTTGAAAAATGATCTATTTTGAAAAAGGCGCTCCGGAAGCCGCTTTTCGTCCGGAGGAATTAAAAGCCGCAGTTTTTACTGCATTGGACAAGCTTGGAACAAGGAAAAAAGTAATGGCAATTCCACCCGATTTCACGCGTTTTCATTCGCGGGCGGGGGAACTGACGCAGTATGTATATGAGTATTACGGAAATCGTTTGACCGATATTCTTCCGGCGCTGGGAACGCACTTTCCGATGACCGATGAAGAAATCAAAAAGATGTATCCGGGCGTTCCATTGTCGCTTTTCAGAGTTCATAACTGGCGGGACGACGTGGTAACAGTCGGTACGGTTCCTGCAGAATTTGTGAAGCAAGTTTCGGAAGGCGCCGTCGATTATCCGGTGCCGGTTCAGGTGAACCGGATGCTGCTGGAAGGCGGCTACGACCTGATTCTATCGATCGGTCAGGTTGTTCCACACGAAGTGATTGGCATGGCAAACTACAACAAGAATATTTTCGTAGGCGTAGGAGGAGCGGAATGTATCAACAAAAGTCATTTTATAGGAGCTACTTATGGTATGGAACGCATCATGGGAAGGGCATTGGGTCCCGTGAGGCAAGTGCTGAATTATGCCTCGGAAAACTTCACAAAAGATTTACCCATTGTGTATCTTCAAACGGTTATATCGGAAGGAAAAGACGGCTTGCAGATGCGCGGACTTTATATCGGCGACGATTTCGAATGCTTTGAAAAAGCGGCTAAACTGTCGCTCGAAACGAACTTCCGCATGATGGATCGGGAGATGAAAAAGGTAGTAGTGTATCTCAATCCCGAAGAATTTCGCAGCACCTGGCTCGGCAACAAAAGCGTTTACCGCACGCGCATGGCAATTGCCGACAACGGTGAACTGATCGTTCTTGCTCCGGGATTACACCAATTCGGCGAAGACCCCGGCATCGATAAACTGATTCGCAAATATGGATATGTTCATACGCCGCAGGTGTTGAAATTGGTGAAAGAAAATGAAGACCTTCAAAACAGTTTGGGAGTTGCCGCTCATCTTATCCACGGCACTTCGGAAGGACGTTTCAGCATTACGTATTGTCCGGGACATTTGACTCGTCAAGAGATTGAAAGCGTCGGTTTTCGGTACGCCGATTTGGATGCGATGATGAAAAAATACAATCCTGCCGTATTGAAAGACGGCTGGAATGATATTGATGGCGAAGAAATTTATTATATTTCCAATCCTGCTTTAGGATTATGGGCTTATAGGGAACGATTTAAATGAATTGTGAATTGAATGTCATTGCGGGCTTGACCCGCAATCCCCGCATTTTGCTGCTGCGTTGCACTTAACCGTATTTTTGACGCATTTTCGATTGCTTTCACAGCGATGTCTTTCAATGCCTTATCCAATTTTAATACCCTATTTTTACGGAAGTCCACAACGAGTATTTGACCAACTACGACATGGCGGGTAAGTATCGCAATATTTCATATACAAAAATAGTCCGCTCCCCACGATAGAGGAAACTGTTCCAACCTGACCGGAAAAGCCGCCTAATACACCTTTTTTAATTCTACCCATTTTGTTAAAAAATTAAGTTATAAAATGTTAAATATACGGACTTGGTATTGACTTGGTATTGACCTGGTATTGACCATGTCCTTACTTTGCACTGCCATCATCCGGGAACAAAAGTAGAAAAGGAAATC
>Ga0123354_10006235_pt1 | contig 17654 bp, 2 predicted proteins | sample TergutLab28metaG_2_FD_97872 | JGI IMG/M metagenome (GOLD analysis project Ga0123354, IMG submission 97872) | Labiotermes labralis P4 segment gut microbial communities from Petit-Saut dam, French Guiana - Lab288 P4 | ecosystem: Host-associated > Arthropoda: Insects > Digestive system > Gut ...
ACCGAAACTCCAACACACATCGAAACAATAAAAAACGCCCAATGTGGTGATACAATAGAAAAGTCTCAAACTCCTGATGATGGATGTATTAATGTCCGAAACATGTTGAGCATAGAAGAAGTGGAATAAAGCAAAATAACTAGTGACATCAAAGTGGTCTCTTATTCCTCAACTATCACAATGATGCACGGTCCAATATACGTAAGATTTAAACGTAATTTGGGCACCATGTAGAAATTCTTAATGTTGAACTTGGTGGTACGTGAAACAACCCCTAGGCTCTAGAAGGTTAATATGCCTGATTTATTCGTGTAATTTACATGATTCAAAATTAAGAAAAATAAAAAGTGAAATCATAGCAGTTAATTTATCTCAGTAATTAACCAACTTGATGCACAAAATTTTTGTTTTACAATAAGTTTATTTCATGCCTCTACAAGTTTCGAACACATGTGCTCGAAACTTGTAGAGGCATGAAATAAACTTATTGTAAAACAAAAATTTTGTGCATCATGTTGGTTAGTTACTGAGATATATATATTGAGATGCAGGGTCAGCAAAACGTCAAAAAATAGCAGTTAATATCTATTATGTCTAGGAAATATTACGTATATAGGCCTAACTACAATGTTTACAATATATTGTTCTTAGTTCAATAATTACCAAATATTTCGATGGGATGAAAGTTTGCGTTGACGAATGAGCGATAACTTTAACATATTAAAAAAAATAATAAGTTGCCCGCCAAAACATAACTACAGACCAAATTACTGGCGCCACAACTGTTAACGTGGTACCACCATCTTTCAACTGTCCAGGACACAGAGAATTCGAACGATCATCAGAATTATACACATTTCCCATCTTGTGATACACAAAAACAACAAACAAAGAAGAAGAATACAGCACGATGGACGGGAAAAGTTTACACAAAACAGAAATGTATGTATAAACGTAAAAAGGGGCGCGTTCGTGCAACCATTGTTGCCGCGGAAAAGCAGTAAGTATTACATATTATGAGTGTGTGTTTGTAGCCTTAGGTATCCAACATTCAATGCGCATGCGCCATATTGTCATCGGTAGTGTGTCCGCCTCTGCAATATTTTTCCACGTTTTCTCATAAACGGTACGATTTTCGGGGGGAAAAAACAATTATTGAACAAGTTTCTTTGCAACTTTTGTCTGAAATATTTCTCACTCTAAGAAAAACTGAGCGAGATATGATTAGGAATGTATACTGGTCTTCGAGTAAAGTACCCGTTATTCTTGCCAGATTTTAATGATACTTAATTTTCTCGACAGATTTTTTCGAAAAATACTCAAATATCAAATTTCATGAAAATCCGTCCAGTGGGAACCGAGTTGTTCCATGCTGACAGACAGAGACATGACAAAGCTCATAGTAGCTTTTCGCAATTCTGCGAAAGCGCCTAAAAACTACTAGGAAGATATGGCGGCGGTTGATCCGTGGAACTTTTCTCTGTGGCCTCAATATAGTATGCGATATTGTTCAAACCACATCTGGGAATTAACCGCTGTATATTTAACTACGTAACTTCCTGGCCACATTGCAGCAGGTGCTGTGGGGTTATCGACACGCTTATTTTATTCATTAACTTCCTGTACACTCACTGGACGTCTATTGACACGCCTCTGTGCTTATTGCTCCTTCCCTACTACCAAATTGCCAAAATAATTTCATGGTTTAAATGCTTCCCTGAACCAGCCTGTCTTCTTACATCACAGAACTACCCGAGATATACAAGCAGTAAAATCTGCCAACTGGAATGCCTCCAAACCAAAGCAGCCACACGAACATATACAGTTAGCACTCTGTGGTTCACATACCGAAAACAAACTGTAATACAGACCCTGATATGCACCATAATACTTGTACTTGTATTACGTCGATCCTAATAACTTAAATGACGGATTGTCATAAAATTTGGTATGGGCAGCTGCCACTACAGGCCGGTCCCAGTGGCCGCGCGGTCTAAGGCGTAGGTCTACGGCCGCTCGCCTGCTGAGATGGTGGGTTCGAATCCCACCAGGGGAATGGATGTTTGTTTGTTGTGAGTGTTGTGTGTTGTCAGGTAGAGAGAGGTCTCTGCGACGAGCTGATCACTCGTCCAGAGGAGTCCTACCGACTGTGTGCGTCGTTGTGTGTGATCTAGAAACCTCAAGCATGAGGAGGCCATGGCCCACGGTGGGCTGCAGCACCACCCAAAAAAAAAAAGAAAAACTGCCACTACAGACCGACCCACCTTCATTTCCTACTATCCGTAATACTAACATGTCAGATTTCCGAGGAGGGGACGAAGACAGTATCACTTAATGTACAGTCCTGACATTTGTTGCCGTAACAGATCTTCGAAAAGCATGCATCTTTTGCTGATATCTTTTTTTTTTAGACACATTACAACAAAGACATAGCAACCACGAAAAAAAAAACTCGCGTGATCTCATTTCCGCCGCGAAGAAGACGAGAACTGTACTCTTTTGGTTTATTACGCAGCGAGTAGTGATAATTCCTCACCGACGTTTCGGGACAACCTATCGGGTCCCATCTTCAATTGTCAAGAATCCAAGAAGTTTTTTGACCTGGGACCGATAGGTTGTCTCGAAACGTCGGTAAGGGATTACCACTACTCCCTGCGTAACAGCCAGGAAGAGCGCAGTTCTCAACTTGTACGTTAGACTATGGGAAATACTACCCAATTTCGTAGCCCCGTTATGGAGCCATCTGTGGGAACTTTTCACACTACTTTTGGCACACCGAATTTCGTGGCGAGTTTCTGTGTACTGCCACAATATAAGGCAGGTGACGAAAACGAATAGATTTGTATATAACGGAAAATTTAATGCGGCCGAATATGACACCCTCCAAACGTAAATTACGTAGTCATTAATACGTAATTTTACGTGCAGGTGACCGTCATCGTGACAAATCCTCATTGTAATGGGGTGTGGCGGTCGTCCTAACCTCCGACACCATTATCTAGAAAGGGTATCCGCCGTCACCACTTTGGACATTACTATGACGTATTTCACTATATAATATATTCTACGACACTACAACATATTACATAAATATGCAACACTAACGAAGGTACAATAACCCAATCAAATCTAAGGCACAGCATAGGGTGCTTCTCCAAAACAATGATTACAATTTCCTATAAAGGAATTTCCATAAGGAAAGTCTGATCACCACAAATAAAACTAAATATAATCCGAATAATTTCTACGCTCCAATTTGGTACGGAACAACTTAACCACGGTTACCTGGCAAAATAATTAGCAACAAAGCCCACATCTTATAAATTTTGTTCCTACTACTCTGCTCCCCCAGGTGTCTGTCGTTACCGAAGGTTCAACAAAGACTCTCTCTCGTCGCTTTACAAAACCACACCACGCTTCTCAGCCAAAGACAGCATTTCCTGCATTCACCTAGCAAGAGTTTTCTACAGCTTCAACTATTTGCTGTTGCTATGTGAATGACAGGTGATCTGGCCTTCCTGTTTGTTCAACTGGGAGATGCACCCAGCCGTCCTTATAATGTTACCAACATATACGAAATACATAAAATGAAATGAAATAGAATAAAATAAAATAAAATGTTCTCTACAAGGCACTACATTATAATAAAACGAACTAGATGCACTAATTTCTCAAATTTATTTTGGAATGAAACTCTGCATGTTTCGGACAGTTCCTCTGTCCATCATCAGGAGTTTTTCGCTGTACACACAGCAATGGTATATGTCATACAGGTTTGCTGAGTGTACAGTGAAAAACTCCTGATGATGGACAGAGGAACTGTCCGAAACATGCAGAGTTTCATTCCAAAATAAATTTCAGAAATTAGTGCAGCCAGTTGGTTTTATTATAAGGACGCATGCGTGAATAGCACAAGCATTCTAACACTTTCCGGCAGAAGAGTTTTCTTTTGCTCTTCATATTCCACATATTCGATGTGGTTAAATATACGGGTACGAGGTCTGTAAAGCCGGTTTAGCTTCCGCCGTGCGCTAAAAACATGAAACCTGCACGACAAAGCCCACTGGTTGCAGCTAATCTGTGTCGCCGGACGCACGGCCGGCTTTCAAAACGAGTTTATTATTAAACTGAGAAGACATAAAAATGCCCAACACACGTGTACGTTCAGTAAAAACGTAAAGTTATCCGTGTCTATGCCACGAAAGTATAGAGTGAGAGATGCTCATTCTTACCGCGGCACTAGGCGGAGTCGTGTAGTCAACTTCAGGACCCGGCCGCTTTACCCCCGGGAAAGAACCTCGGTACCCAGTGATAAGTGCCAATTCAGTATAAACACTAATTCGGGATTCTTAATGACGTCATTACATATCTTCTACGAACTACACGATGCTGTGTCCTTGTCGGGCTAATAGTTTTTCACCTAGTCAAGAAATTACCAGCAATTTATGCCAACCGAAGTTACATTACCGTCTTCGCCAGAACTTCAGCCCGCCGATTGTCCCCACCCAGCGTCACATGAATCCAGTCCACGTCCTTTCATCCTACTGACGATCCAGTATAACATTACACTCCCATATACGCCTCAGACATCCAAGTGACCCCTTCCTTCAGGTTTTCCAATGAAAACACTGTAAGAATTTCCCGTGCCTCCCATTCGTGTTACATGCCCCGCCCATCTCATATTTCTTAAAGTGATCGCCCGTACCAACCGTCATCAGTACACAGAAACATCTGAAAGGGGAGGAGGAACCACAATTTGTCATTACAATGCATTACAATTGCCACTTAAAAATGTCTGTCTGTTGTGAGTGTTGTGTGTTGTCAGGCAGAGGTCTCTGCGACGCGCTGATCACGCGTCCAGAGGAGTCCTACCGACTGTGCTGTGTCGCTGTGTGAGATGTAGAAACCTCAAGAATGAGGAGGCCATGACCCGCGTTGGGCCGCAGCGCCACAGAAAAAAAAAATAGCACTCATAATATTTTATGACATATCAAAAAGTATATGGAAAGTCTCAGTACAAACCACAAATATCAGTCAAGTGAGATCGGTCTGGACCGAGGATCGAAGCTTCCGGAAGAGCAGAAGTGACAAACAACCTGAAAACCACTCATTTAGTACATTCTATGAAATGTTCATGACCACAGAAGTTCGCACGTTCACACATAATTTTATTTACTCTTTTGGGGTGGGAGTGGGGGGGGGGCGGCTTTGAAAGATTGGATTCGTTTGCCACAAAACAACTACAAGGCACTAGTTCAAATGGTAAAGAACTTCCGCCTTTCTTCCAATGCGGGGAATTTCTAGACTAGCTTCTCAAGAAGGACCTCGCTCCATCGAGTCATTTTTTAAATTATTCTTCTCGCCTGTTTTCGGTCTCAAAACTCTCGCCTCTTCTACATTTACAGAACCACCGTCTCCAATTTGCTTCGTCCTCTCCCACCGAAGTCTTCACATCTGGACGTCCCTCCCCCCTGCGCGGCATGCTTTTACGCCAATCAGATGCAAATATCAACCAAAACACGCGGTGTCACGTCCCAGCAGAATAATCTTTACCTTTCAATTCTTTTTTTGTAGGCGAAGAATTAAGGAGGCGTGAGTGTAGATTCATCAATTTTAATTACTGAAAGCCTAAGTTGAAGAATGTTAACGTACATTAATGCAATGTATTTATCACTGTGCCTCGCAGTGCGTGGTGGCAGGAATCCAAGCATTGAATGCTCACCGTTATCATAAGCAGGAGTATGGCTTCATTCTCACGCCAGGTGTAATCTTGAATTTCACGTAAGAATACGGAAAAGAGGTCAACAATGAACTCTGTCACCATGCACAAATACCAAGCATCTTTCATCAGTATCTTATCAAATTGCACATATCGCCTGATTAAGAAGGGAATTGGAATGGCGCTGGTCGTTATTTCAATGACGATACGAGCCGATATATGCGGTTATCGGGATGCACTGGTGTCGTAACACGTAGCTGATATGCTAAGTATAGACCTATAGCATTCCACTTAAATTTTCATACAGATAAAAATCTATACAGACTTCCTTATTAACTACTACTCAGGCCACTGAAACGTCAATAGGCAACTCTTATCAAGTCTTATTAGAAAAACAACTAGATGCACTAATTTCTCAAATTTATTTTTGCTCGCAAGCTGTCAGCAAACCTGTATGACATATGCCATTACTGTGGGTACAGTGAAAAACTCCTGATGATGGGCAGATGAACTATCCGAAACATGTAGAGTTTTATTTCAAAAATAAATTTGAGAAATTAGTGCATCTAGTTCGTTTTACTGTAAGAATTTATCATGATGCACGGTCACCTGAACGTCAAACTCTTATCAATATTACTACCGAACCTGGAAAATAAAATAGACTTATAAAAATTCCGGTCAAGTGTATTGTTTTTAAAATAACTAACCTCTTCAAAGAACGAATAATTCTGCGTTGTGAAAATCACACTAATTTGTCCATGGTTTGCGATATTCATAATAATTCGATCGTTTCTGACCACTTGTCAAAATTACGATAATCCGTTACTATTTTATTTTCATGCGTCATCAAAACCAGCCACTCGAGTCACTCTTACTTAAGTGACATCACCCTCTTAAACGACAGGCGGGGTGAAATCTTGCACTGCGGTCCTGTGGATTATGACATCTCGCAACCTGTGTCGCGGTCCGATCAATCGCCGGCCTATCACTGGAAGAGATGAGAGATCCGGGTTCAATCCCAGGCCACTCTACGCGCGACTTGTGCTCTACCGAGTTACAGTCGGAGAGGTTCTTCTCCGAGCACTAAGATTTTGCTCTGTCAGCAACATTCCACCAACGCCCCACTCATTCATTCATCTGTCACCGACGCTAAATAATTTAGCAACTGACGGCGTCGATAAATAAACCTCGCGACATCTTCTAGTTTCAAAGGATTCTGCAAGATACCATAACCCAGACGATCGCAATCCGAATCTGAGTACGCTAGTGCAAGGGTAACAGTTTAACCCATGGATTGCTAACGGCATCCCGCAGACCCCTCGGTGTTACCGGAAGTACTCTCGCACGTCCGCAACAATTCTGAAATATTCATAACAATATCTTAATATGTGACCTACTGATGGCCGCAAAGCACCTGTTAGTTGCCGCTTCTCTTCTCAGTGCCGATGAATTACAAACGTTTATTCCGCGAACCTTAGTCACATGTGCGAACGATTTTTAAGCAATTCTTCTGGGTATTTTTCCGAGACACAAGGGGTAGCAAAACTGATTCCGAAAATGTGAGAACATAAAGCTACTTGTATCCTAAGTATCGCAATTAGCATCTTTCTTTGGGCTATAAATTATGAGCTCCTCGTTACTGCCCGTCACTCAGTAGAGATCCCCCACCTGCATTTCTGTTCGGGATACTCCGCTTAACTTTAAGCGCGTTCGCATAGTTGCGACAAGGGCCTATTAGCTTCGTCATTATCGTCCGTCCGTAGGCATCAGCCCGGCTCCCACTGTACGGATTTCCGTGAAATGCGATATTGAGGATGTTTCTGGAAGTCTGCCCAGAAACGCCAACTCTGGTTAAAATCGGACAAAAAAATGCCTGGCAATTTACATGTATACCTGAGGATGTTATTGCCAGCGACATTCGTTTGTTAAAATAGCATTTCGGTGCCAGTCGCGTCTGTTTTGTTGATACTGACATACGGCTCAACAATATGCAAAATTCATTGTTGATTATCCACCGCAACTGTGATTACACGAACAAGCCGCTATGTTACGTTACAAGTACACTGCCTAGCCTGTTGAAATCTATCGTGGTTTTTATCAGACTATTGTAAGATTATCTGGAGATCACACTAACACTGACCATTGTCACAGCTTTACAATTCCGAAACGTCTCACCTTTTATGACGAACTTCACAATTGAAACGCCTCAGCACCCAATGTAATAGCACAGGCTTCGGTAAGCATGCCTAATCTAATAATAACAGCAATCAATTCAAAATTACTTGATCAAGGAGTATGAATGTATAACGGATGTATCGCATCTGTGAAAGCCTCAACTCAGGGAGCAGTTGTCTAAACGCAATAAATCAAAAGACCTGGTTCAATTATAGCAATAACCCACGTACAGTTACCTTTTGTTCTTGTAACAAATCTTGCAAGACTCAATCGCCAGATGACGGTTGTTACAACCACTCGGCAAATTAAGTGACGGGTGAAAGTGTGTGTGTGTGTGTGTGTGTGTGTGGGGGGGGGGGGGGGGGAAGCTTGGGTATGAAATTTCTACGACTGTAGATCCGCCGATAGAAACAGACTGCAGGCAGACGGGGAAAACAAGCGGTCCTGCACATCAATTAGTTCCTTTCAAAACAAGGTTGCGGAAGATTGTAGGTCAGGCATTCTGACATCCAAAGGGTTTGAATCCGGTATTGCACTGCATGTATACGAAGAAACATGTACGAGGTAATCGGTGATATACGTAATTAACATATTACTGGCATTTAAATGGAATAAAAAGAAGTAATTTTTCTTCCAAATAAGTTCACACATAAGCTGCACAAACTTACGAAATCCCTGAAGATGGCCAGAAACTGAGACCCTAACATGTTGCAGCAATAGTTAAAGACAACATTGTGCAACAAGGTGGTATAACATTCTTATAATACAACCAACCAGACGCACTAATTTCTCAAATTTATTTTTGGAATAAAATTCTACATGTTACGGACAGTTCCTCTGTCCATCATCAGGAGTTTCTCACTGTACACACAGCAATGGTATATGTCATACAGGTCTTGTTGACAGCTTGCGAGCAGGATCAGGACGGAACTGCAGTTCCGTCCTGATCCTGCTCGCAAGCTGTCAACAAGACCTGTATGACATATACCATTGCTGTGTGTACAGTGAGAAACTCCTGATGATGGACAGAGGAACTGTCCGTAACATGTAGAATTTTATTCCAAAAATAAATTTGAGAAATTAGTGCGTCTGGTTGGTTGTATTATAAGAATGTTATACCACCTTGTTGCACAATGTTGTCTTTAACTATTGCTGCAACATGTTAGGGTCTCAGTTTCTGGCCATCTTCAGGGATTTCGTAAGTTTGTGCAGCTTATGTGTGAACTTATTTGGAAGAAAAATTACTTCTTTTTATTCCATTTAAATGCCAGTAATATGTTAATTACGTATATCACCGATTACCTCGTACATGTTTCTTCGTATACATGCAGTGCAATACCGGATTCAAACCCTTTGGATGTCAGAATGCCTGACCTACAATCTTCCGCAACCTTGTTTTGAAAGGAACTAATTGATGTGCAGGACCGCTTGTTTTCCCCGTCTGCCTGCAGTCTGTTTCTATCGGCGGATCTACAGTCGTAGAAATTTCATACCCAAGCTTCCCCCCCCCCCCCCCCCACACACACACACACACACACACACACTTTCACCCGTCACTTAATTTGCCGAGTGGTTGTAACAACCGTCATCTGGCGATTGAGTCTTGCAAGATTTGTTACAAGAACAAAAGGTAACTGTACGTGGGTTATTGCTATAATTGAACCAGGTCTTTTGATTTATTGCGTTTAGACAACTGCTCCCTGAGTTGAGGCTTTCACAGATGCGATACATCCGTTATACATTCATACTCCTTGATCAAGTAATTTTGAATTGATTGCTGTTATTATTAGATTAGGCATGCTTACCGAAGCCTGTGCTATTACATTGGGTGCTGAGGCGTTTCAATTGTGAAGTTCGTCATAAAAGGTGAGACGTTTCGGAATTGTAAAGCTGTGACAATGGTCAGTGTTAGTGTGATCTCCAGATAATCTTACAATAGTCTGATAAAAACCACGATAGATTTCAACAGGCTAGGCAGTGTACTTGTAACGTAACATAGCGGCTTGTTCGTGTAATCACAGTTGCGGTGGATAATCAACAATGAATTTTGCATATTGTTGAGCCGTATGTCAGTATCAACAAAACAGACGCGACTGGCACCGAAATGCTATTTTAACAAACGAATGTCGCTGGCAATAACATCCTCAGGTATACATGTAAATTGCCAGGCATTTTTTTGTCCGATTTTAACCAGAGTTGGCGTTTCTGGGCAGACTTCCAGAAACATCCTCAATATCGCATTTCACGGAAATCCGTACAGTGGGAGCCGGGCTGATGCCTACGGACGGACGATAATGACGAAGCTAATAGGCCCTTGTCGCAACTATGCGAACGCGCTTAAAGTTAAGCGGAGTATCCCGAACAGAAATGCAGGTGGGGGATCTCTACTGAGTGACGGGCAGTAACGAGGAGCTCATAATTTATAGCCCAAAGAAAGATGCTAATTGCGATACTTAGGATACAAGTAGCTTTATGTTCTCACATTTTCGGAATCAGTTTTGCTACCCCTTGTGTCTCGGAAAAATACCCAGAAGAATTGCTTAAAAATCGTTCGCACATGTGACTAAGGTTCGCGGAATAAACGTTTGTAATTCATCGGCACTGAGAAGAGAAGCGGCAACTAACAGGTGCTTTGCGGCCATCAGTAGGTCACATATTAAGATATTGTTATGAATATTTCAGAATTGTTGCGGACGTGCGAGAGTACTTCCGGTAACACCGAGGGGTCTGCGGGATGCCGTTAGCAATCCATGGGTTAAACTGTTACCCTTGCACTAGCGTACTCAGATTCGGATTGCGATCGTCTGGGTTATGGTATCTTGCAGAATCCTTTGAAACTAGAAGATGTCGCGAGGTTTATTTATCGACGCCGTCAGTTGCTAAATTATTTAGCGTCGGTGACAGATGAATGAATGAGTGGGGCGTTGGTGGAATGTTGCTGACAGAGCAAAATCTTAGTGCTCGGAGAAGAACCTCTCCGACTGTAACTCGGTAGAGCACAAGTCGCGCGTAGAGTGGCCTGGGATTGAACCCGGATCTCTCATCTCTTCCAGTGATAGGCCGGCGATTGATCGGACCGCGACACAGGTTGCGAGATGTCATAATCCACAGGACCGCAGTGCAAGATTTCACCCCGCCTGTCGTTTAAGAGGGTGATGTCACTTAAGTAAGAGTGACTCGAGTGGCTGGTTTTGATGACGCATGAAAATAAAATAGTAACGGATTATCGTAATTTTGACAAGTGGTCAGAAACGATCGAATTATTATGAATATCGCAAACCATGGACAAATTAGTGTGATTTTCACAACGCAGAATTATTCGTTCTTTGAAGAGGTTAGTTATTTTAAAAACAATACACTTGACCGGAATTTTTATAAGTCTATTTTATTTTCCAGGTTCGGTAGTAATATTGATAAGAGTTTGACGTTCAGGTGACCGTGCATCATGATAAATTCTTACAGTAAAACGAACTAGATGCACTAATTTCTCAAATTTATTTTTGAAATAAAACTCTACATGTTTCGGATAGTTCATCTGCCCATCATCAGGAGTTTTTCACTGTACCCACAGTAATGGCATATGTCATACAGGTTTGCTGACAGCTTGCGAGCAAAAATAAATTTGAGAAATTAGTGCATCTAGTTGTTTTTCTAATAAGACTTGATAAGAGTTGCCTATTGACGTTTCAGTGGCCTGAGTAGTAGTTAATAAGGAAGTCTGTATAGATTTTTATCTGTATGAAAATTTAAGTGGAATGCTATAGGTCTATACTTAGCATATCAGCTACGTGTTACGACACCAGTGCATCCCGATAACCGCATATATCGGCTCGTATCGTCATTGAAATAACGACCAGCGCCATTCCAATTCCCTTCTTAATCAGGCGATATGTGCAATTTGATAAGATACTGATGAAAGATGCTTGGTATTTGTGCATGGTGACAGAGTTCATTGTTGACCTCTTTTCCGTATTCTTACGTGAAATTCAAGATTACACCTGGCGTGAGAATGAAGCCATACTCCTGCTTATGATAACGGTGAGCATTCAATGCTTGGATTCCTGCCACCACGCACTGCGAGGCACAGTGATAAATACATTGCATTAATGTACGTTAACATTCTTCAACTTAGGCTTTCAGTAATTAAAATTGATGAATCTACACTCACGCCTCCTTAATTCTTCGCCTACAAAAAAAGAATTGAAAGGTAAAGATTATTCTGCTGGGACGTGACACCGCGTGTTTTGGTTGATATTTGCATCTGATTGGCGTAAAAGCATGCCGCGCAGGGGGGAGGGACGTCCAGATGTGAAGACTTCGGTGGGAGAGGACGAAGCAAATTGGAGACGGTGGTTCTGTAAATGTAGAAGAGGCGAGAGTTTTGAGACCGAAAACAGGCGAGAAGAATAATTTAAAAAATGACTCGATGGAGCGAGGTCCTTCTTGAGAAGCTAGTCTAGAAATTCCCCGCATTGGAAGAAAGGCGGAAGTTCTTTACCATTTGAACTAGTGCCTTGTAGTTGTTTTGTGGCAAACGAATCCAATCTTTCAAAGCCGCCCCCCCCCCACTCCCACCCCAAAAGAGTAAATAAAATTATGTGTGAACGTGCGAACTTCTGTGGTCATGAACATTTCATAGAATGTACTAAATGAGTGGTTTTCAGGTTGTTTGTCACTTCTGCTCTTCCGGAAGCTTCGATCCTCGGTCCAGACCGATCTCACTTGACTGATATTTGTGGTTTGTACTGAGACTTTCCATATACTTTTTGATATGTCATAAAATATTATGAGTGCTATTTTTTTTTTCTGTGGCGCTGCGGCCCAACGCGGGTCATGGCCTCCTCATTCTTGAGGTTTCTACATCTCACACAGCGACACAGCACAGTCGGTAGGACTCCTCTGGACGCGTGATCAGCGCGTCGCAGAGACCTCTGCCTGACAACACACAACACTCACAACAGACAGACATTTTTAAGTGGCAATTGTAATGCATTGTAATGACAAATTGTGGTTCCTCCTCCCCTTTCAGATGTTTCTGTGTACTGATGACGGTTGGTACGGGCGATCACTTTAAGAAATATGAGATGGGCGGGGCATGTAACACGAATGGGAGGCACGGGAAATTCTTACAGTGTTTTCATTGGAAAACCTGAAGGAAGGGGTCACTTGGATGTCTGAGGCGTATATGGGAGTGTAATGTTATACTGGATCGTCAGTAGGATGAAAGGACGTGGACTGGATTCATGTGACGCTGGGTGGGGACAATCGGCGGGCTGAAGTTCTGGCGAAGACGGTAATGTAACTTCGGTTGGCATAAATTGCTGGTAATTTCTTGACTAGGTGAAAAACTATTAGCCCGACAAGGACACAGCATCGTGTAGTTCGTAGAAGATATGTAATGACGTCATTAAGAATCCCGAATTAGTGTTTATACTGAATTGGCACTTATCACTGGGTACCGAGGTTCTTTCCCGGGGGTAAAGCGGCCGGGTCCTGAAGTTGACTACACGACTCCGCCTAGTGCCGCGGTAAGAATGAGCATCTCTCACTCTATACTTTCGTGGCATAGACACGGATAACTTTACGTTTTTACTGAACGTACACGTGTGTTGGGCATTTTTATGTCTTCTCAGTTTAATAATAAACTCGTTTTGAAAGCCGGCCGTGCGTCCGGCGACACAGATTAGCTGCAACCAGTGGGCTTTGTCGTGCAGGTTTCATGTTTTTAGCGCACGGCGGAAGCTAAACCGGCTTTACAGACCTCGTACCCGTATATTTAACCACATCGAATATGTGGAATATGAAGAGCAAAAGAAAACTCTTCTGCCGGAAAGTGTTAGAATGCTTGTGCTATTCACGCATGCGTCCTTATAATAAAACCAACTGGCTGCACTAATTTCTGAAATTTATTTTGGAATGAAACTCTGCATGTTTCGGACAGTTCCTCTGTCCATCATCAGGAGTTTTTCACTGTACACTCAGCAAACCTGTATGACATATACCATTGCTGTGTGTACAGCGAAAAACTCCTGATGATGGACAGAGGAACTGTCCGAAACATGCAGAGTTTCATTCCAAAATAAATTTGAGAAATTAGTGCATCTAGTTCGTTTTATTATAATGTAGTGCCTTGTAGAGAACATTTTATTTTATTTTATTCTATTTCATTTCATTTTATGTATTTCGTATATGTTGGTAACATTATAAGGACGGCTGGGTGCATCTCCCAGTTGAACAAACAGGAAGGCCAGATCACCTGTCATTCACATAGCAACAGCAAATAGTTGAAGCTGTAGAAAACTCTTGCTAGGTGAATGCAGGAAATGCTGTCTTTGGCTGAGAAGCGTGGTGTGGTTTTGTAAAGCGACGAGAGAGAGTCTTTGTTGAACCTTCGGTAACGACAGACACCTGGGGGAGCAGAGTAGTAGGAACAAAATTTATAAGATGTGGGCTTTGTTGCTAATTATTTTGCCAGGTAACCGTGGTTAAGTTGTTCCGTACCAAATTGGAGCGTAGAAATTATTCGGATTATATTTAGTTTTATTTGTGGTGATCAGACTTTCCTTATGGAAATTCCTTTATAGGAAATTGTAATCATTGTTTTGGAGAAGCACCCTATGCTGTGCCTTAGATTTGATTGGGTTATTGTACCTTCGTTAGTGTTGCATATTTATGTAATATGTTGTAGTGTCGTAGAATATATTATATAGTGAAATACGTCATAGTAATGTCCAAAGTGGTGACGGCGGATACCCTTTCTAGATAATGGTGTCGGAGGTTAGGACGACCGCCACACCCCATTACAATGAGGATTTGTCACGATGACGGTCACCTGCACGTAAAATTACGTATTAATGACTACGTAATTTACGTTTGGAGGGTGTCATATTCGGCCGCATTAAATTTTCCGTTATATACAAATCTATTCGTTTTCGTCACCTGCCTTATATTGTGGCAGTACACAGAAACTCGCCACGAAATTCGGTGTGCCAAAAGTAGTGTGAAAAGTTCCCACAGATGGCTCCATAACGGGGCTACGAAATTGGGTAGTATTTCCCATAGTCTAACGTACAAGTTGAGAACTGCGCTCTTCCTGGCTGTTACGCAGGGAGTAGTGGTAATCCCTTACCGACGTTTCGAGACAACCTATCGGTCCCAGGTCAAAAAACTTCTTGGATTCTTGACAATTGAAGATGGGACCCGATAGGTTGTCCCGAAACGTCGGTGAGGAATTATCACTACTCGCTGCGTAATAAACCAAAAGAGTACAGTTCTCGTCTTCTTCGCGGCGGAAATGAGATCACGCGAGTTTTTTTTTTCGTGGTTGCTATGTCTTTGTTGTAATGTGTCTAAAAAAAAAAGATATCAGCAAAAGATGCATGCTTTTCGAAGATCTGTTACGGCAACAAATGTCAGGACTGTACATTAAGTGATACTGTCTTCGTCCCCTCCTCGGAAATCTGACATGTTAGTATTACGGATAGTAGGAAATGAAGGTGGGTCGGTCTGTAGTGGCAGTTTTTCTTTTTTTTTTTGGGTGGTGCTGCAGCCCACCGTGGGCCATGGCCTCCTCATGCTTGAGGTTTCTAGATCACACACAACGACGCACACAGTCGGTAGGACTCCTCTGGACGAGTGATCAGCTCGTCGCAGAGACCTCTCTCTACCTGACAACACACAACACTCACAACAAACAAACATCCATTCCCCTGGTGGGATTCGAACCCACCATCTCAGCAGGCGAGCGGCCGTAGACCTACGCCTTAGACCGCGCGGCCACTGGGACCGGCCTGTAGTGGCAGCTGCCCATACCAAATTTTATGACAATCCGTCATTTAAGTTATTAGGATCGACGTAATACAAGTACAAGTATTATGGTGCATATCAGGGTCTGTATTACAGTTTGTTTTCGGTATGTGAACCACAGAGTGCTAACTGTATATGTTCGTGTGGCTGCTTTGGTTTGGAGGCATTCCAGTTGGCAGATTTTACTGCTTGTATATCTCGGGTAGTTCTGTGATGTAAGAAGACAGGCTGGTTCAGGGAAGCATTTAAACCATGAAATTATTTTGGCAATTTGGTAGTAGGGAAGGAGCAATAAGCACAGAGGCGTGTCAATAGACGTCCAGTGAGTGTACAGGAAGTTAATGAATAAAATAAGCGTGTCGATAACCCCACAGCACCTGCTGCAATGTGGCCAGGAAGTTACGTAGTTAAATATACAGCGGTTAATTCCCAGATGTGGTTTGAACAATATCGCATACTATATTGAGGCCACAGAGAAAAGTTCCACGGATCAACCGCCGCCATATCTTCCTAGTAGTTTTTAGGCGCTTTCGCAGAATTGCGAAAAGCTACTATGAGCTTTGTCATGTCTCTGTCTGTCAGCATGGAACAACTCGGTTCCCACTGGACGGATTTTCATGAAATTTGATATTTGAGTATTTTTCGAAAAAATCTGTCGAGAAAATTAAGTATCATTAAAATCTGGCAAGAATAACGGGTACTTTACTCGAAGACCAGTATACATTCCTAATCATATCTCGCTCAGTTTTTCTTAGAGTGAGAAATATTTCAGACAAAAGTTGCAAAGAAACTTGTTCAATAATTGTTTTTTCCCCCCGAAAATCGTACCGTTTATGAGAAAACGTGGAAAAATATTGCAGAGGCGGACACACTACCGATGACAATATGGCGCATGCGCATTGAATGTTGGATACCTAAGGCTACAAACACACACTCATAATATGTAATACTTACTGCTTTTCCGCGGCAACAATGGTTGCACGAACGCGCCCCTTTTTACGTTTATACATACATTTCTGTTTTGTGTAAACTTTTCCCGTCCATCGTGCTGTATTCTTCTTCTTTGTTTGTTGTTTTTGTGTATCACAAGATGGGAAATGTGTATAATTCTGATGATCGTTCGAATTCTCTGTGTCCTGGACAGTTGAAAGATGGTGGTACCACGTTAACAGTTGTGGCGCCAGTAATTTGGTCTGTAGTTATGTTTTGGCGGGCAACTTATTATTTTTTTTAATATGTTAAAGTTATCGCTCATTCGTCAACGCAAACTTTCATCCCATCGAAATATTTGGTAATTATTGAACTAAGAACAATATATTGTAAACATTGTAGTTAGGCCTATATACGTAATATTTCCTAGACATAATAGATATTAACTGCTATTTTTTGACGTTTTGCTGACCCTGCATCTCAATATATATATCTCAGTAACTAACCAACATGATGCACAAAATTTTTGTTTTACAATAAGTTTATTTCATGCCTCTACAAGTTTCGAGCACATGTGTTCGAAACTTGTAGAGGCATGAAATAAACTTATTGTAAAACAAAAATTTTGTGCATCAAGTTGGTTAATTACTGAGATAAATTAACTGCTATGATTTCACTTTTTATTTTTCTTAATTTTGAATCATGTAAATTACACGAATAAATCAGGCATATTAACCTTCTAGAGCCTAGGGGTTGTTTCACGTACCACCAAGTTCAACATTAAGAATTTCTACATGGTGCCCAAATTACGTTTAAATCTTACGTATATTGGACCGTGCATCATTGTGATAGTTGAGGAATAAGAGACCACTTTGATGTCACTAGTTATTTTGCTTTATTCCACTTCTTCTATGCTCAACATGTTTCGGACATTAATACATCCATCATCAGGAGTTTGAGACTTTTCTATTGTATCACCACATTGGGCGTTTTTTATTGTTTCGATGTGTGTTGGAGTTTCGGT
>Ga0123354_10006236_pt1 | contig 17653 bp, 15 predicted proteins | sample TergutLab28metaG_2_FD_97872 | JGI IMG/M metagenome (GOLD analysis project Ga0123354, IMG submission 97872) | Labiotermes labralis P4 segment gut microbial communities from Petit-Saut dam, French Guiana - Lab288 P4 | ecosystem: Host-associated > Arthropoda: Insects > Digestive system > Gut ...
CCTAGTGACAACTTTCTCAGGCACAAGTCGGGAAATCACAGAACCTCTGCACAGGAAATACGATACACCAAGTTGTGGCAAAACACTTGCAAAATACCCGTGTGCTCGACTTGACTCAAAATACATTCAAACTGCTGTAACACACATCCTTGCCACAACTTTCTGCCGAGTTATAATCTGCGCGTGCAATAAACAGTAGAACGGAATGTGACAATTGGCAATACTCAATGCACAGTGACTGATTAATATGATTATTGTGTTTAACAAAAAAAATAAAGCTCATAACAATGAGTAAACAGCAAAATAAACGATAGAACATTAGATAGCAGGGCTCACATAACAATATGATATATTTGTTGACACCCGGTGGCACTACTATAGCACACAAATGTATGTGCGACCCTATTATATCCCTTCCCCCTTTCTCCACATCTTAACTGCGGTTCTGTGGCGTCCAAACCAAATATTAACTGGGTCATATCTTACACTTAAATCCTTTATTCTCATTCGGAAGACCTTTAAAGTTCTTGAATCTCTAGTACATTCATGTTTGAGGTCTGCTGCCCAAAGTCTGCATTTGTTTTCTTGAATTAGTAGTAGAATATTGTTTCGTTCCATTAAGAAAATAGGGCGTTTGTAAAGCATCTCGATGTGACGATTTTATCCGCCAGTCACTTAACCTCGCTCCATGTTCTGCCTCATTTTCCTGCTTCCTACAAAACTGTCCATTTCCAAACTTGCTTCGGTCTTCCTCTCCTTCCAGCTGTCTGTGGATTCCAAACCAATGTTTTTTTTACTGCATTAATCGACCTTCCCCTGAGTATGAGCGACCCATCTCCATTTTCTCATTCTAATTTTTAATATTATAGGCTTCTTTCCAGTAGCTTCCCACAGCTCATTATTCCTTATTATCTTTCGCCATCTTATGCCCGTTATTCAGCACAAATATCGGTTTAACACAGGTTTGTAATTTATTTATTATTTGGAAAATCACTTTCAAATTTTCGCACCCATAATACAGTACCGAATTAACGTTACAATTAAATACACGGATCTTATTCTCCTTTAATATATTCTTATTCCTCCACAATAGTTACAGTTCTACGAATGTCTCATTTTTCTTCTTGATCCGCGCTTTAACATCTTAACAATTCACCTTCGCCTACCGTCACAAGGCTACCAAGCTATATAAATTATTTGAATATTTCAATGTCTAGATCACTTACATTTATATTATAAGTAATATTTGAATTCATTCATAGCTCATTTGTTTTCTTGGAGTTAGTTTTTAATACAGCTTTTGTTGCTTCTGCCTGTAGGCTACCTATTCCTCGAGCATGTCTCTGTAAGTCAGTGACAGGAGGTAAGAATCATTTCTGTGTTCCAGATCCTCTAACCGTCCATGCAAACCCTATCTGATTCCCCTCTTTGTTTTGAGTTACTCTCCTATTATATCATCCACCGTTATGAGAAATGGCGTCGGAGAAAAAAATACAACCTTGTCGCACTCCGCTTTGTACTTTGAAGGCATCCGTTAAATTTCCTTCGTGAATGACTTGACATTCGTAGTCGCTATACAACTCTTGATAAATTTAATATCTTTTCGGACATTCCATATTGCTGTAGGACATATAATAAATATTTGTCTTCATTAAGCTGTCATGGTTCCGCCTTACGTATGTACTCATTCGAGCACTGATCGGTACTACATAACATATGTGTGTGTATAAAACTGCAGGTAAGAGAAACTGGCCAAAACCGGCGGCCGTGTTTGTCTTAGGCTTCTATCTGCAGTCATTTGCTTGCTGGAATTGTGGGTTCCAATTCCCCTGAATGAATAGATGTTTTATGCGTGTTATTTGGGTGTTGTGTAGGTAGCGGCCAGCACGACGGCTTGATCACTCGTTCAGGGGAGTCCTTCCGTGTGCGTGAGTGTTTGTTTGTGTGTCTAATTGTGTTCTATATAGAAACCTAAAAAATGAGGGGACTTAGGCCCGAGCAGGGCTTTTGCGCCACAGGAAGGGAGCACGTGTAAGGCGGAGATGTAAATAGGACAATAATACAACGGACCTTAGGTGGGATGGCAGAGTTTTGAGTGGATTCGTCTGGCTCAGGTTAGAAACCAGGACCTGGCTGTTGTTAACAAAGTCATGAATCTTCTGATTCTACAAAACGCCGGTAATATCGTGACTACGTGGAAATCCATTAGATTCTCAAGGAGGCCTCTACTCCACGACAGCAGTCGCAATACGAATACGACGTCATCAAACTGTGGTTTACGGAAATATCGAATTCTCTGTACTCCCCCTATGTATTGTACCTTCATAGCGTGGAGAAGGACATTCATTTTACCTTACCATAGCCACTCTTGTAAACTTTACCAGCGACTCGATCTAAGGCGTGTGCAGTCTTTTAGGGATCGTGGGCTCAAATTAGACTCGGCAGATATATGGATATATGTGTTGTTATGTTTGTTTCTGTAATTAGAACCTTCCTTGTACCTGTCTCCCTTCAAAGGAATCCTACGAAATGTCTACAAATAATATTCTCATACCAAGTAAAGAAGAAGTAAGAGGTCTCAGACCTCATTGGCATTTAAGGCCATGGAGTTCCGTTTGCATTCTCATAACCAGAACGTTCATTACCTCAACATATATCTTACATTGTCAGGCTCAGTTATTCTGCAGTTGTGTTTTATATTTTAACCAACAGAGCCATTACTCCGTCTTCTATTGGGATATGAATGTTTTTTTATGTCAATATTGCAACACATAGGACTTAGACATTATAATGAAGCTGGAATAGTTGGGAGTAATATTTAAAACTTTACGCAAGTATTCCTATACCGGCAGAGGGCTTTAAAATTCACGGAGCTCTAAAATATTGGCAATACCTATGTAATAAGAACCAACAAAATGCACACATTTACATTAATGTTTTAATTTAATTATAGTGCCTTCGACATGTTTCGAACATCCAGGTGTTCGTCCACAGGAAGACTTGTTCATGCAGTTTTAATGTATTTCTTTTATGCATCCATATAAGCAGTCTGGTCGCTAGCAGGATGTGTTTCATATCAAACATGTCGAAGACACTAGAATAAAATTAAAACTTTAATGTAAAAAGTATTCATTTTGTTGGCTCTTTTTACTTAGGTATATCATTATGCACGGTTCAAGAAACGTAAAAATATTTGCAGTAACATGGAATGGATTAAATACCTTTTTATGCCGGATTAGTTCGGTGTCAGGATACAGGGAACGTCAGAGCCAGAACATTCTAACTGTTTCGTACAGACTTCTATTTATATGTCGCTGTTTAACCGCAGCGTGGTGGCGGAAGTAGTCCTCGGGTTCTGCAAGCATGTTAACAGCATCGTAATTTGGAAACCCGTGCAATACGTTCGGCGACAAAATATCAAAATTGTGTTATAGACGAAACTTAGGGCAAAAGTACCGTATAAACCTCTGGTTGTGGCGATATGCTTTTTGGAATGAGATTCTCTGTTCAATAGACATGCATAAAGGTTACATTTTCAGTCGATAGATGCAATTTGTCAGTCCACAGAGTTGGTAACTATTACAGAACCAGCATTTTAAAAGTTATGTATTATATATAATATATACGTACAAACAACACATCAGGTCCCTTGGCAATAAGCGAGAAAATAATTCAATGTCTAACAATCTCAAAAGAAAGAATGTAAAACATACAAAAAAGGAAAATGAGTAATATGATTGGAAATATGTGTGACAATTTAGAAGGAGAAATGGGACTTCTAACAATCTGCTGACTTCAAAGTCTGAGCATTTAAACTGATTTTCTTATCATTTTGCGTGAAATTTGTTAAAGCAGACTCTTCCAGTTTTTATGGAATTTGAAAACAAAAACCGGATAAAATAAGACTATCACCAAACTCTGTACATGGGTTTCAGGAGATTTATAGGAATGTAGCAGGAAGAACGACGTCTTAACTGTATTTTGTTCCCTGACATAGAGCTTCTGATTACTTGTTCTAAAGTTAGTCGACCGTAAAAGAGGTGGAAAACTGAGGGACTTTGGTCAGGTTATAAAAAGTTGTATTTTCACTGTTATTAATCAGACAAGAAAGATCATGTCGTTACAGGATTATAGTTCGTTGCAATAAAATCTCTCACTCGATTCCGAAAATAAATGCAGTTTTGTTTAAGATATGTTAAATAATACATTTCTGACACACTGAAAATGATACAAAGATGGATGAAATTTAAATAAGTTAAAGAACGAGTGAAATATAGGCTACGTGTTTTCGTTTCCTTTTCTCCTTATTTTTAAATCCAAATTATATTTATGTAACTTCGTTAGGATCTTCAAGTATCACGTAAGGAATAAAACAACGAAGAAAAACACATGGCTATAATAGATCTGATCCTTTATTTTTGGCCATAAATATTCAGAATTATTTTCCAAGTTACATATACATCACTTGAATATATCACCCTTTACCCTCCACCTGTAATCAAAAATATATTTTGAGTGTTTCATTATTTTATTTGACGTCACGTCTTTTATAGTAGATTAGCTAATGTATTTCGGACGAAGGTTCAGCAATTAGGCAGGACACTTCTGGTGCAGTACGGTCTGTAAACTGACCAAGCTGTAAATCCCTGAGATTTCTTGATCTGCTGTGCACATCTGATGTCGTCACTGATGTTATCATTTCTGAGTTCTGTAAGGAAATTGACAAGTTTGTTATTCTATTTTAATAGAGTGAGAGTAAAGACTCTCGGTTGAATTTAATACTCCTGATTTTTACGGAAACATGGTGTCCGGATTCAACTTAGGTCAAAAACGTAAAATATGAATTTGTGCCGATAGTCCTGGAATATTGAAGGAACTGGTTGTTGTGTGACATACATTTAATAGCCAAAATATATACATAAACTGACCTACCGACTTCTTCAAGTGACCGGTCTTGTCATGACAGGTTTTTAAGGATATTTGGATATTTTTTTTCTGTAAGCGCTATAAACAGAGTTTGCAGGTATAAACAAGAGGCGGAAGTTTCTGTGCATCAGTTATGCCTCAGACAATGAGCAATGTCAGCACTTTAACCAGTGTCACAGGCCTTGAATTATCACATTTTGGACTGCCATACGAAGTAGAAGTCACTACCTACATTAGCGCGTTCTGCCACCATGTTTAAAAGAGAATTTTTGGTAGGAAGGCGATTCTTGAAACTCCCCTTTTAAATTACGTAGATTAGTTATTTCGAATCGTACTTAATTATGGGGAGTTAACGGTAAAATTTATCTAGTAAGGTATATTATGTACTATCGAGCAGGATATAATACAAGTTGTGGAACAAACCCCTCTGAAGAAAAAATATGGAGTATCGTGAGCTGTTGCCCGAGGGATAAATGTACCGTGACACATAGCTCATCACTCACCTTCATCTAGTGCAAAGGTTAAGCATCAATGGAGCCGTACCTCCACCATCTCTATGCCTTCATAACATGTAAATGGACACAATTAATTTTTAAAATATTATTTCTGCTATTTGACATCAAGGAAAAATCATACGTACCAACAACATATAACTAAACCTTACCATACTGTGCGATAAAAAACGTGACGTGAGTGTCCAGAGACAAGTGTTTTGGCCTTACCTGCGCAATTAAGGTTACATGACCCGCCTCTGCCATTGTCTCTGCACCAATATCTGTTGTTGATCTGGAAGTATAAATTAACCTATTATGAACATAATTACATTCAGTTGTAGATGAGCGATAATAATAATAATATATAGCTTAGATAGACAAATAGATTTGCATTTGGTTTTGGGGCCTTTCAGCCCCGATGCACCCAGGCCTTGATTAGGACGGACCCTTTGTGCCCCATATCGAATCATGGGAGCCCCGCAACCTTACTATAGTTCCAGGTGGTTTAGTGAACCATTAAGTTACTTTTCAGATTGAACTCGTGTGACTCACGAAAACGTGTAGTGTCGGGTTATTTTTTACAGGGCAACGAATTTACATAAAACCAGAGCACTTATAGCCTTCTGAAGAGAGTCCATGCTCCACGCATGTTGAGTTTTTTCAATGGAAACAAGTGATTTTATTTTCTTATTGTAGAATAATCTAGTTCTTACCTGGAATATACCGTTGTCCCTACTTCCATCCGAATTGGGTGGGCCTTGAGCCGCCGTGTTCAGCGAACTTTCACGCTGAGCTATGCATATCCCTGTAGAAATACAAGTGACATACATGCAATCACAAATTTCAAAATTCTGCAACATGTAATCAGTCACAAAGAGAACTGTAAGAACTCGTTACATAGACGATCATGCATTCTTATCTCAACGTGTTTCGACATATGTTACTTGTTGATCCTCAGTAAGTGTTGTTTCCAAAGAATGTGATCAAATACTAAGTTCTAAATGTCTTCGAAAGAATGCCTCGCGAGGATAGCCATGTATTAGGGGATGACACATGTTGTAATTACAAATGGTTGTTAATTTAAAAGCTGGTTTGTATAGAATCCTTCATTTTTACTTAATTCATGAGAAGGCTAAACAGTCGAACTTATAACATTACAAGATTTCAACTTTCCTTTACTATCTTCAACTATTACTTTCTGTGACTTTCCAGTAGCGCCTTGACTTAAAAAAATGAACGTTATGATAAAGGTTTTCAGGTTTTCAAGTGTTAAATTTATGGTATTATACCTTTTTTTTTATTAAGGGGGAAGCGGTTCACTGAGGGTGTTAATCGAAAGAACCGCCATTTGAAAGTAATATTTTGCTGGAGATGGAGACAACAGAAGGGTCACGAAACATTGCTATATATCCGCCCCCTGGCGCGGTATACCTCCCGAAAGGCTTATAATGCACTGGCGAGTTCGCGAAAGCTTCAAATGTTACAGCTCTGCATGTAGTCCGAATGGGAGTTGAAGTGTTTGTACAATATGGAGTATCCGTGTTACATCCTATGCGTACGACCTAACACGAGCATGCGAAATTAGCCGTGGAGATTAAATGTTGAGGAGGGTGATGGGGGAAAGATTATTATGAGTTATTACCAGAACAGCTTATGAAGTTGAATGTCCTGCTGTTGGTATGTGCTAGTGTATCTTGTCCGATGTTTTTAGTTAAAGCAGTATTAGTTTATTTGAAAGGTAAGTTCGCAGAATTAATCAACTAAAATATTCGTAATTTCCTCACGGAGCCAATGCGTCTGCGTGAATACCAGAGTGAGTGGCTGATCTCCTGGTCTTTCTCGTTAAAATGGTTTTGCTTGGAAGTTAGCCTAATGGCAGGAACAGAGTAGTATTATGATTCTAACCAAAAAGAGGTAACTTACCCAGGAGGACTTTCTGAGCCCGACCCTCAAAGGTAGGAGACAACTTACAAGGAGTGATGAACAGTGAGCCGATTGCATAAGTTTCCTGTTGGTGGTTAAAATCGCATTACCGCCATGTTCCTTCTTCCTGCTAACCTCCGTACAATAAGCTTGCACTGTGTGCATACACTTACAGGAGTGAAGACTTTGCTCACAAATATAGTAGTGGGGACATTCTGCGTAGGGACCAAATGGTGGCGTAAGGTAACGGTAGTGGTAAAGTTCAAACTAGAAGAGGCCAAGAAGGCTCAAAAGGGAGTAGAGAAATACCTCTTCTCTTTCCTTAACCTTGGCGCAAGATGGGGTGTGTGGTCAACGCCACGCCCCGGCCGCTTTACCCCCGGGAAAGACCCGGTACTCATTGTATGGGAGGCTGGGTGGGCCCCAGCGCCAGTATGGACGGATGCGGAAAATCTCATCCCTACCGGAATTCGATCCCCGGACCGTCAAACCCGTAGCGAGTCGCTATACCGACTGAGCTATCCCGGTCCATTGGTGGCCTAAAGTGAGAGGAAAATATTAAAATGTATCTGGTTTTTAACTGGACAATGATGGACTTTGTGTTAAAAACCTTACAAATCGCAGGGTTTTGCAAGTAATATTAGTGCAGTAATGTAGTTTGATTGTTGTAGCGTAGCAATACAGTACGTCTAGTGTGACGATACCGAATATGTTTACACCCTGCTTATTGTATGAATAGTATCCTGTGAAACGTTGGTATACTTCTACCGGATTACACGGCGTTACACTCTACAAGACAACACTCTTCAATTAACCAACGCGGCACCCTCAGGTATCAAATTGGATAGAATTTAGTATGTATAAAAACATTCATTCCTTCAAAGGTAAATGCATTAATATTCATGTTTCTCCTGTTGATTATATAAGCGTAACATCTATCAACATTTTCAGTCACAACGAAACCACACTTTACGATGGAAAATACTGATCGATATTTGGGCCCGCACGTATATGAATGTAACCCAATATCCTACGTTCTAACAAATTTAGAAAGGCCACTCCAACGATAACAAAAATAATTAACAACAAAAAAGCAGAGACAATAAACAAAGAATTCAACATGGCAGAGTCCACATAACAAAAACCCCAAACACACCCTAAAACTGTCATACCGGCGTCATTTACTCTCGCTTTATGTTTGTTATGTGTAATTTCAGAGAAAATTGCAGTACTTCTGTTCCTCTGTCCAAATTTAAAAAATGAATAGGCTAGACGGAAATTTATGTTAAGCTTCAAGTTGAACATAGGGTGAAAATATTGCGAACAAATTACTTTGGGGAAATTTGAAATGCACGCTGAAGTTTAATGCGAAAAAAATATTTAAAATTGTAGAAAATTAGACTCACAGGTTGCCTGTTCGTTTGCCGGAACTCCGTGCTTCCTGAGTTCTGCCAGAAGTTGACATGGAGTGAATACCCTGGCGAGGGACGTGTGGGCCGTCACAACAACCAGGATCAGACAGACGCTCACTGCTCTCATCGCGGCGCTCTTCTGTAACATAACATAAGAGCAAAACACTTGTTTAATACAATGCGGCGTATTGTGACAAAACAACGTACAGCATGAGGCTTACAGGGGGCAGAATTATGAAATCACGCTGTCTTTTAACTTCTGCTCTACAAGAGATGTGGGGTCAAAATCACGCTCCGTCCGCTTTACACTTAGGAGGGAAAAAACCGGTACTCCTTGAACAGAAGATGTGCCGGTCACAGAGTCAGTCTGAGTGTTTTGAAGGGGAAGATATATCTTGTCGCTGCTGCTTTATTTACAGGGAAGGAACTCGTGGTACGCGTTGTAATGGACTGGCTTATAAACGTAATGTTTACCCCGTAAGAGACCACGAAAGCCCGAAGTTGGGATAAAGGTATATGTCTACTCTTTCTTTAACCTTGGCGCTAGATGTGGATGGGTGGTCAACGCCACTCTCCGGCTGCTATACCTCCTTGAATAACCCGATACCCATTGTATAGGAGCCTCGTTGAGCCGGTCTGAACAGGTTCGGAAAATATCGCCCCCACCGGAATTCGATCCCCGGACCGGCCAGCCCGTATTGTGTCCCTATACCAACAGAGCTATCACTGCCCACAGTAGACTGGTAAATAAGTTACTATACACTCTATAGCAAGTACATAATTCCATTTATATTTGTACATACTCTCACACATTTAAAGGCACATCAGTTGTGTGTACGTGTGTGTGATATATACCTACATAGACATACGCTGTATCAGTGCGCATGACGTTTTATCCCAGGTGTCAGAAAGAAACAGACAACAAATTTACTCGAGAAGTCGTTTAAGCGCGAATTCCCTTCTCTTAATTTTTATACACCTTATTTAATTAAAAAACAGAAGCTGCAGTGCTGAGTTAGAAAAGAAGAAGATATTAAAATGGATCTCAGAGAAAGAGCTTTAAGGAGTGTCATCCCCGTTGTGTTAGTTAAAACATAAGGAAACAATTATGCATGGACATGGCCGTCATAACACAACTATATTGTCAAATATACATAATATGTCAACTACGTGTTTCGGCCAATACTATTTTTGGCCATCATCAAGTTGGATACAATTATCGGAGAAAACTACACAATATACAATACAGTATAACCATCAGTGGTGGTGTAAGTTGGTGTAAGTGTAGATGGTTATACTCTATCATATATTGTGTAGTTTCCTTCGATAATTGTATCCAACCTGATGATGGCCAAAAATATTATTTATTAGCCGAAATATGTAGTTGACATGTTATGTATATTTGACAATATATTTGTGTTATTACGATTATTTCCATGCAAAATTTTTCCTTATGTCAGAGGAAGAGCTTTGACGAAGTTAAGTAAATGCTACTAATTGAAGACAGAATTCAGTGACGAACTCTTGTGAAAGCAGCAAAGAGTTTTTGATTCTATAAATGACAGTAACTCTCACGACTCGCTGAGCGAATTTCGACTTTTCAAGAAAAATTCCGCTGCGTTGAATTGGTTGTTACTCATCATATTACAGAAAATTCCAATTCATTTTGCAAGGGCATAATTACACAATCCTTACGATTTTTAATAAGTTATTGGGAAATCTCTTTGAATTTAAATTCGAAATTCTAGTACTTTTAGATCCACTGACTAAGTCAGTGATCTAAAATTGACAGATGTAATGTATTTTGAGCAAGAAAGAATTTGCTGTAACTCATAAATACGAGTATAATGATTTTTTTGTAACTGAAATGTCGAAATATTGTGAAGTTTGACTTTAATATACAGTAGAATATTTTAATTTGTCTTTTCAAACAGGCATTTCCGAACCAATAATGACAGTTGTTTTTGTCCATGCCATGAAGGTGTATCAGGGGCGTGGATGTGTAGCTGTACTCTTATTTCGGCAATAGATGTAGGGGGCTGACGAATTGCACCCTCCGGTATATAATGTACTCGTACATGTTTTATTTTTGGACATGTTGTCTTTTTTTTACATGTTCTATTTTAAGATGTATTGTGTGTATTGTTGTTAGTTGTCTTGTGTGTTTTGTTGTAGCTGTCTTGTGTGTATTGTTGTCATCTTATGTGTATTTGTTGTGCTATGTTTGTATTGCTGTTTTTACTTTAGATACCGGACTGCTGGCTAGAAGTCAGTATTCGGAAGGTCCTGCGACCGGCCACTTCGACACAGGTTTTTCTTGGTTCCCCTATGTCTATAAGCAAATGCTGAGAAGTTCCAAAAATTCCAAGTTGCCACTACGTGTTTCTTATGTAGACCTCCCGACTTAAATTTACTAGAAACCAATTTAATATTTTGTATACATGTAAAATAACCACTGCCACCGGGTGACAACCTAATTGTAATTAATTAATTATTATTAATAATATTAATTATTATTATTATTATCCCCTTCTCCCGCCCCTCCCCCACCCGCAGGAAAGAACCGCCCAAAACATTGAAGAGAAGGCTGGATGAGCCCCGGTACAGATCAGGACATTTTCGAGAAGGAAGAATTTCTCTTCCCTTCCTGAATTCGAACCCCGAATCGTCCAGCCGGTTGTCTAGACACGATAGAGCACACACAAAAATTAACTTACCAGTAACGAGGCGATGCTCGGAAACAGAAACACTTCGGCTGCTTGAGGCTCCACATATTTATGTTAATTCTCACTGCCTCCTTACCCAGTCCTAAATGTTTATTCATCGTGACGCGAAGATAAATTTATCTGTCTAAAAGTACCTGAGTATTTTGCATATAATACGTACTTGTGCTATATTTACATGGAATTACTAAGCAATATTTACTTACTTATTTACTTACTTACTTAATTACTTATTTACTTACTTACTTACTTATTTACTTACATACTTACTTACTTACTTACTTACCCCGTGGATCATAGTCCTTCTTGGGAAGCTAACCGGTTTCAGCTAGTCAAGAAATTCCCCGTATTTTATGAAACCTGAAGTTTCATTACCGCATTCACAAGTGCCCGCCACCTGTCCCTATCTTGAGCCACATCGATCCAGTCCATACGCCCACATCCCACTTCCTGAAGATCCATCATAATATTATCTTCCCATCTACGTCTGGTTCTCCCCAGTGGTTCTTTGCCTCAAGTTTCCTTACCAAAACCCCGTACACGCCTCTCCCCTCCCCCATACGCACTACATGCCCCGGCCATCCCATTCTTCTCGGTTTTATCAGCCGCATAATGTTTGGTGAGGAGCACAGATCCTCATTATGTAGTTTTCTCCACTCTCCTGTTACCTCGTCCCTCTTAGGCCAAAATATTCTCCTCAACGCCCTATTTTCAAACACCCTCAGCCTACGTTCCTCCCTCAATTTGAGCGATCAATTTTCACACCCATACAAAACAACAGGCAAAATTATTATTCTGTATATCTTAATCTTCAAATTTTTAGATAGCAAACCGGAAGACGAAAGATTCTGCACCGAATGATAGCGAGCATTCCCTAACTTCAATCTGCTCTTAATTTCTTCCTGAATAAAATTTTGATTTGTTAAAGTTGTTCCCAAATATTTTATCTCTTCTACCATTTCAAAGGAACTATTATCAATCTTCATACTGTGACTTCGTCTTGCATTCTGATATCGAGACATGATCATGTACTTAGATTTATCAGTATTTACTTCTAGTCCACTCTCCTTACTAGCCACTACCAGAGCTTCTGCCTTTTCCTTCATAGTATGTACGCTTCCTCCCAATATATTAACATCATCGGCATAAGCCAGAAGCTGATGTGTACCATTTAACTTCAAGCCATCCTGGTTTACCTGAACCCTCCTAATGGCGTAATCTAAAGCAAAGTTGAAAAGCAATGGCGATAGAGCATTTCCTTGTTTCAAACCATTTCTAATACGAAGCATGTCGGACAAATTCTTGACTACCCGAACTCTGCTATATGTTTCAGTCAGACACGTTTTTAGTAGCATTACCAGTTTCATGGGGAAACCAGTCTCAATGGGAAAATTATATAAGACCTCCCTCCTAATTGAATCATATGCTTTCTTGAAGTCTATAAAGATCTGATGTACTGCTTCATTTTATTCCAATTTTTCTCAAGTATTTGACCAATACAGAATATATTATCAGTAGTTGACCTGTTGGGTCGAAATCCACATTCATGATCCCCAGTGGTTTCTTCTGCATATGAAATTCACCTTGACAGCAGGATGTTGGATAAAATTTTGTACGTAGTTGGCAAAAGTGATGTGCCCCTATGATTTTTACAATCTGTTTTATCTCCCTTCTTATAGATAGGTACTGTGATCGATTCCTTCCGCTCTTCAGGCAATTCCTCCTTATTCCAAATAGAAATAATAGGTTTATGAATCTCACAGCGAATTGTCTTACCCCCGCTTTAATCAGTATTTGATCAATACCCGGTGATTTACGATTTTAGCCAAAAATCACAAATCAATACAAGACACAAAATATATAAATAATCACATATAAGAGTAAGTAAATAAATAAATACAAGATAAAACATATAAATAAATATGATAGTTAATTCGAGTACTGAAATTTGTGGCCAAATTTTACAGGGCCAGTGATATTCCAACAGAATTGTTCTTGGCAACGTAATTAAAAGAAGGAAAGTTCACTTTCTTGTGTCATCAGTCGCGGGCTATGTCCTTTCAATGAAACCGGTTCTTTTACGACATATATATACCTATATCCTTGAATGACACATAGCCGTGTAGTTCAAATGTCAACATTGATAAATCTTCCTAGTACAACATTCGAAGCTTTGAATTAAATTTGCATCATTGGTCCTGTTGCTAATGAACTATATACACGTCAAGATATTAGATTTTCAGGTACATTGCTCCACGTCATAGGGTGTTTGTTGTTCAAACACCTATTGACAGGGCGCAGTATCGCAGAAATTCAGTTCTTCTCATCTCCGGGAATTACTCGCCCAGACACAGCGTCATATTTCTTAGTCCAGCATAGTCATCATGCAGGGATCCCTATCCAAAATTCTCAGAGCCATAGCAAATGCACCCTGGTATGTAACAAATCGTACTGTACATACAGACTTCAACAGCCCTTACGTAAGTGACGTCATCCGTGAAAGACTCAATAAACATCACAAGAAACTGGAAGCCCATCTCACTCCACTATTAAAGCGACTACTACAACCTATGTGCACTAGGAGACTAAAAAGGTGCTGGCCTTTAGACTTTCAAGGCACCTGATGTGACATTTTTGGGTGAATACCCTACCACGTCATAGTAATACATGGCATCGTAGCGTACTAGTATAATCAACACATTCACTTATATATTGTATTCTTTCTGAGTGCTAATAAATATACAAAAAAAATATTTCAGTTGAACTGAATCTAGGACCTTATTCTTCATAAAAGGAGTCTGATGGAATATGTTATTGAAACCTACTGCCAAAATTTAACGGACATGTAGTTATTGAATTTTTGAACATTGTATATTGGTGGGCTTATGGAATTAGAGTTATGTTCTTTTCTCCTGAACAATAAAATCGCTTCTTACCTTCTAGACGTAGCTATCAGTATTTCAAGCAAGACTCTATGCCGTGTGTGCAGACACTGTTTTACGTTTAATTGTGTATATTTTATTCTTTTATGGATATGCCCAGAGTATGTTCTACAAAACTATGTGTTGGATGATGCTTGGTGGCATCTCAGATAGTCCTCTAAAGGCTTACGAAAAATGTACATTTATTTAACTAGTATTGTTGAACACTGTTGATTATCAGAGGTATATCTTATTTCATATACACATTACTTCGACAGTTAGCTGTACCATAAGAAAATGGTTTTCATTTTAGAGACTTATTTTTATTATTTTCAATGTTAAAATTTGTCAAGACACTAAGTTTCGAAACTGAGAACGTTCGGACTCTAGGCGTGTACACAATTGGTCACCCAAAGTACCGGAAATACCATACATGTCGAATATATCTCGGACAACGGACGGCATCTTTAAGTATGGCGTTACGTATAGAGACAATTGTAGTTATGTAACCGTATTTGTGTTTCGTTCCATTTCACTACTTTCAGTAGCAGATGGTGTCATTACCCCATTACACAAACTGTATCCTGGAAAGTTTTTAGGGCCAGTTCAGTCTTATTCACCTCTTTACAAGCTACTTCTTTAAGAATAACTGCGATATTTTATTCCCTACTATGGAGGGTTGCTACATAAGGAGATAAGCTCAACAGTTTCTATTCCACCTAAAAAAAACTTTATGAAATTCTCACCCAGAATAGTCGTAGAAACTTCTGCGCGAATACCGGTACTTCAGCTGTTGGTTTTCGTGGCCTTCCGCAGTACCTCCAGAGTAGACGCTGCAGCTCGAACTATGTTCCTAGACGTTCTTCCGACGTCCTTTTAAATGCTTGATTAGGAAACGGATCTTATTTTCCCGGTTCTTAGTCTTATTCAACCATTCGACGCTACAATTTGTAGCCTTAATTAATGACATCCTGTTAAAATAAACGATAAATAAATACAAACCATATAGACATACTGCACGCCACCATCTGTGGCGCATATGTTGCAGCTTTCCTGTTCATATTTCTCTCGCCTTGTTAAGCTTGTAAAGGGGAAATAACAATGGATTTTAGACGACACTTCCTTGTTTTGTAATTAATTGCACATATGTTCAGTGTACCGCCATACACCACCTGACAATACAAATTAATCAGACATTTTTTCCTTGTTTCTTCAAGTCGTCGTCAGGCCTAGTGTGAAGGACTTCAGCGAATATTTGCAAACTGCTAGTGGGAGTGAGATCTCGCCCTTTACACAAGTTACCTTGAATAAGTCTCCAAGAAGTAGAATGCAGACTAGAGCAAGGCGTTCTTCACTTTCAAAATGCCAAAAATTTCTACGCTACTCGCTTAAGTGTAATTGAATATAAGTCCACAAGGAAAGTGTGGTCTTCATTGAGTCGAATTTCAGGAAACTTCAAAACGCTCAACAGGATTACGTGAAGATCTATGGCACCAATTCCATCCAAACTGGAAAAGAAATGTGAAATGTTTGTATGGATATTCATTTACGTCCGTAAATAACGTATGGCTCTCACTGCACCGGTTCTTACAGAACTCGTATTTACGTACGACATCTTTTTGGACATTTGCCGTAGAGGATTTCATCAAAATAGCAAGAAAAAATTGGAAAATAGGGCAAAAATTAATTTACGCCCTTAAATCGTATATAGATTCCATTGCCCAAATGTTCACAAAACTCATATTGTTGAACATATGTTGTGGACTCCTCGTATAACGAAATGTATCCGAATATGACGAAAAATGTAGAAAAAGGCAAAATTTTATTTAGGCCCTTATGTGAAGTACTCATCATCACCAAAATCAGAAAAGGGAACTACGTGGACGGACTGCGCCTGCGTCGGTCTGGGAAAGCGTAAAACACGGATAGAAATTTACGCCTTTAAGTACAGCGGTGCTGATAAGTCCTTAGCCCGACCAGAAAGGAAAAAAACTAATGTTTCTGTCAGAATGGCGTGAATTTCCTTCGGCGTCTTGCATTGCAGAAAAAAAAACTTGATGACAGCTCGCATCTCGATTTTGTTGTAATTGTGCGCGTCCCTGGCATGCTTCCGAGGATGTTTCCTTCCTGGTAGGGCTAAGGATTTATCAGCACCCTAGTAAAATACGACTGTGACTGAGCTAATATTCACGAAACTCGCTCTTGATTAACTACATGTATAAAGAATTTCCAAAAATAATTTTTCAATCAAATTCGACGAATTAGTTGCTGATACTAGGTTAAAGACGGACAGACACAAAGAGATGGAGGGAAGTACAGCCATGGTCTCCACATAAGCCGTTATTTTTTAATTCTTAAAAAATGCCTACTAATTTTCTATACGAGGAAACAAAATATTACTGAATGAACAACAGCAACAGGATCCAATCCTGCTAAACCACGCCCAATTAATCACGCGGCAGTCAAGGGAGGTTGCGTGCGCATTTCGCGGTTTTCTGAACAAGTTTTATAATTTTGAGGGTTGCCTTCTTATGGAATTCTACGCTGGGAAAAATAGCAGAATAGCGTAGATCTCATATACACCGCGGCGGAGTCCTGAAGTCACATACTTTATAATGTGTTTTAGATTGTTATGGTATCGTGGAGGGTCAAGGATACAAAGATTATACCCGGACTAAATTCCTCATTAATATTACAAAACAAAGAACCAACAGCTGCAACACAAATAAATGTATTCTAAAATATAAAAGTAATAAACGAAACATTAAAACAAATTTCATGTGTAACGTCCCCAGCCTATCGGTTGCACACTTCCCGTTTGCCTTGGCTGAGAAGTAAGTTCTTCAGTGTTTCTCCTTAAGGTCACGGACGCAGAGTCCTGGTAGGACCTCCCGCTTCAGTCCGTAATTGGCTTGATTCCTCTTAACAGCAAGAATACTCAAAACGTCACTGTCAAGGGAACTTAATAATTCTTACTTCCGTGTGGTCTTCATTTCAGACCATCTCCTATATTTAAACAGAATCAGCTATTGGTGGAATACACTCATGGTTCATAGGTCATCTTCAGTAACGAAGCAACCGATTGGCGCATCTTTATTGTCATCATATCCTGGACAGACGACCTCTTTACTCCTAGTGACAACTTTCTCAGGCACAAGTCGGGAAATCACAGAACCTCTGCACAGGAAATACGATACACCAAGTTGTGGCAAAACACTTGCAAAATACCCGTGTGCTCGACTTGACTCAAAATA
>Ga0123354_10006238_pt1 | contig 17651 bp, 11 predicted proteins | sample TergutLab28metaG_2_FD_97872 | JGI IMG/M metagenome (GOLD analysis project Ga0123354, IMG submission 97872) | Labiotermes labralis P4 segment gut microbial communities from Petit-Saut dam, French Guiana - Lab288 P4 | ecosystem: Host-associated > Arthropoda: Insects > Digestive system > Gut ...
ACTATTTTTTTTTGGGGGGGGGGGGATGTTTACTGCATGGCAGACAGAGTGAAACCGGATGGATATTTTGCAACACTGTCTGCAGATTACTCATTTTTTGCGGTTGGACAACAGACATCAGATATAATTTGACTGACTCTAGTACGTTGTCCTACCTTTCAATATTAAAACCGCACATTCAGTAACACTGCGCAATATTACCAACCGTCTATATACAACTTAAAAACATTTAATGAGCAGTACTTCAGCCGTCCGCCAATCCTTACTCACTCAGTCGTTTCCCACGGAAACTAATTTGCAGGGACTAATGTTCGTTCAGTGTCGCTGAATTAGCAAATGTAAACTCCTATGAGATTCGTCTACCGGATAATTTGAATGTGTTACCGTAACTAACACCTTATCCACCCCCTCTTGATTTACATCTCGAAAAATTTAGAAACCCTCGAATTTGAACTGTCCCAGCAAACTTAAAACACCATTAAAGTGGACACTGACAAGTGTGTAACAAACCAAAATACTCTTTGTACTTACATCCAGCAACTTCTATCCTATGCTAACTTATACTTCTCTCAATCTCCAGCTGTCTGTCTATTCTACTTCACACATCACTTCATCTCAGTCTCCACTGTTGTAACCATCTTCCTACCTGCTGCCATAGTGACGTTCTCTCTGCACTAACACATGCTGCTGCCTTCCTTCCTAACGTATACATTCTCTGTCCCCACATTCCAGAAATTAAATTTTATCCTTCTAAATAAACTAATTAATTATTTCAAAAGATTTTAGTACAAATAATGAACCTCATTAATCAATTATTCTCCACCCTCCCTTTATTTCCTTCTCATTAATTATAAATAAGCGCCTACACATCTTTTTCTCGAAGTCCTCAATGCACGTTCCCTTCAGGTGACAGAACAATTTCTACACCCAACATGAACTTACATGCATTTGCCGCACTCTGGCAGCTGCTTCCTCTTCTTCTATGGAGTAAGTCTTCGGTTCAACCAGTTGCACGAAAACGCAATAGACACATTGCCTGAAGAAGTAGTAAAATTTCAATGTCTACTGCATTTATTCACCGCAGACAATTGCAACATATTACTGAAGAAAGGACACACAATATTCCTTCCAAATTCATTTCCATTATTCTTATTATCCTCTTTCCAAACCCTGCATTGAATACCGCCATCTCATTTAGAAGTTCAGAATTTTTCAATTAGACAAATTATTCACTACCCTCCCCCCTTCCGTTATTTGACTCAATACACTATATACCACTAAAAGCGTCAAAGAGCAAACAGTTATTCTTATATTCTTTGAAATTGGTGATTACAAAAATATGGAAATGGTTTGGAATATGAGCAGCATCGCAGTGGAGTTATTCAAAGTGTGGTTTCGGGTCTTAGACGTCCAGGGTTTGATATGACATAATATATTTATTAAATGAAATTGGGTTGACACCCGGTGGCAGTAATACCGTACACATTCACACACGAACAATACACAAAACTACACAATGAAACACTAACTAAAACGGATCATACATAACAAAAGAAATACATAAACATAACAATAAGAATGCATAATATACAAAATTCAATATATATACGACGATACACAATAGAACCAAAAGAATATGACAGAAGCAGCAAAACTTCATATTGTCTGTATATCTTCTACTAATGATAGGCACTCTGTTCCTAAGACCTTCACTCCACTTCACTACACTTGTCGACACTTCACTTCTTCCCCGCAAGCAATCTACTTGAATTGAACACGTTTTGTCGTTGTCTCTGAAGAGGCTTAAAGAATGCAATCGTGTATTTTATGTTATTCCCAGAAGAAGGAAAAACCATTTTCTTATGTGGCATTATGTGACTGGGTTTTGTAAGGGAGAGGGTGTATTTGCGGAAAGGTACGAGCCAAATATTTAATAACCAACGTTACTTTTCGTCTGTCAGGAGTTATTATATGTCATATATCAATGGGAATGTTTTCTACAGAGGTCACAGGCAGCAATGGGTACTTCGAAATTTTGTTGAGAAATTTCAGATCTATGCCAGGATATGTTTAATAAACTTTTACAAACTGCACGCGTCGTGTATCTAAATTCAAAGTTTTAGCCTCAGCAAGTCTATGCAGTATTTCCGCACACGAAGACAAAATGTGAACAGAACTGTAGACGTGCCACGACACATTAGCTGTTCAGTGTCAAACACCACAATGGAAACACAGTTCAGTGGAATGTGATTATTAATTTTCTGTCGTGTCCAATAGGTTGACCAACTTAAGAAATTTATATTCGTATAAACGAGTTCTTAGCTCTTATTAGAAGTTACTCAGCGTTGACTGGTAGTTAGTTACCGACATATAGGCATAGCCTATCGGTCCCATATTCAAGGGTAGAAGAGGTCTGTTTCACGGTGAAGATAGGACCGTTAGGCTGAAGCGAAATGTCGGTGGCTTAACACAAATCGAAGCCAGTAACGTGCCAGCAAAGCAGTGGGAGCCCCAAACTCCAAATTACAACAAAATTCACCCTGTCCCCAAAGTTAGTGTACAGCACATGAGCATAATCCTCGAAGTAGTTTGCTAGTACAGGATTGGTCCATCCACCAAGATCTTGTAGAGGCTGTGGCAGATCCCAGTGGTACATCGTTATCTGAAACGAGGTTGATTTGCATTATTAATAACCTGCTGTACAGAGGTCGCAGAAAGACCTCACAAGGATCAACATCGCACCATATATATCTCTAATTCTCTTTCAAGGTCATGTACATTTAATATGTTGTTTGTTTTCAGAACTTTCATATATGATATGAATTTTAAATACTTTCTATCGACAAAGGCTTGCGTTACCTGACTCCAAGTAGTGGGGAATACTGAACAAAGGAAAATAAAAATGGGGAGAAAGGGAAGGAGCCCTTCGCCTTCACCTTTGCGATCTAATTTATTTTTCCTTTACTTTAATATATTCAAGAACAGTGAAGTCACTAATTCCTACAGTTAAACACACTTATTATTCGACTTTTCCCGTTTTGAGGACGAGATCAAAAAGGAACCAGCTGCCTAAGGATTTAACTTTTCCATAAAAACTTTAACTTACATGGGCCGAAGTATGAAAATGTGTTACCAAAGAAGAAGAAAAACTCATAAGAAAATATTTTAGGTTCTTCTACTTATGAACTGCGAAAAGCAACCATCAGCTTCGTGCTATCCTTCTTGTACTCCGAGCGGTCGAATACATATACCTTCGGAATTCCATATTGTGGATTTTAATTTTTATGAAAAATTGCCGACATATTTAACTTTCGGTAAATACTGGACAAAAACAACAGACACATCACTTGGAGACTTACGTAAATTGCTAACGCTATCTCAGTAATTTCCAAAAAATACGAAAATCCAAAGTAAAAATAATGAGGAAGTGTCTCCTACGATAAGAAAAAATAAAGTCGCTCTCAGATGGAGAATGTATCGAATATTGACAGTAAATGGTGTGAGACAAATAAAGACTTATTTCAAAGGTGTTACTCTCATCTCCAATCATATTATAGAGTACAACATTTTCAGACATAGTGACCACAATAAACAAAAAATGCCCGATGCGTTAGGTTCTGTAGCAGACCCTAGTCATCGTGTATAGTATAGCTTGGCATACTTTCATTTTAACTGTTTACATGTTGACTGTTTTATCGATTGGATTGTTTTACCGGTAAAAAGTTTTATTGTTGCAGTGATTAGTCTGAAAAATAGATACAAGCAGAAAAATATCCATTACCTTACACGTCCTTACAAATCTTAGGACCAGCCAGTTTGCTATTCAATGTTATCAGGCAATCTTTCACCGACAGTTAAAACAATTACACATTTTATAATTTCATAGCTTCATTCACGAAAAAACAAAATTTTCGAATCACCTTTCTGCCGTTCATATCTTTGAATACACGCAAATCTTTGGACATGGACACTAAAACGTTTGCTTCAACTGTAGGCAGATGTTAGGGAGCGATACATGGAATGACGTAACAAAATGCACTATTTGAAAATCCTTTCTACAGCAGCGGAATTAAAGTGGATAGTGAATGGTGCAGGTTTGGCACCTCATTTCAAAATACCAGGATACTACGCGAACACTTACCATAGGCTGTATTCCATTGGCGAACGGTTCGTTTATCAGCTTATTATAATAAGCAATACCGGCCTGATTCACTTTGTTGTCATGTACAGTTGGTAGAATTCGCGGCCACGACACAGAGAACCGGTAGAAATGAACCTGCACTATACACATTTATGTACCTCAGGTACACATAGCGACATGGCATTAAGCAGGCAGGGTATGCAAGGGGAGTGATTGGTCGAGAGTACGAGGAATGGAAGGGACAATAAGGGATGTGTTTTAGGTGTTCTGTATAATAAAATCACCGGACTGAAGAAAACCACAAAGTGTTTCAGGTTTGTTTAGGTACCAGCGGACATTCAACTGGGAGGATCATAAATACGAGACAGCGGTGTTAGATTTTGAGAAAGTTTCAGTAAACAATTTAAATATATATACAAGAAAACAAACGTTCAGAAATACATAGCACAAGTTACAAACATAAACAATCTGACACATACGAATGAGACGATCTTTAAATGTAACCTGCCGCTACCACCATCACAGTACATGTTGAAGGTAGCAGAGTGTGTCAAAACATTTGTACGTACACTTGTACCATAAACTACGGCGTCACATTCTTTACGATATCTGTCTTATCCAACAAATTCTCACCGCTAATTCCTTTAGCATTCGGACGTCTTCCTTATACAGATGATAGGAATTTCAGGCTACATCTCCAGTTGATTTATCTGCGATGACGTCCGGTTGATCGTGGATCAGTCTGTCCCATATAATCTCGCCCTTACCTGTGTATCACAGATCAGTGTAAATACCCCAAACCGGCACGTATGTTTAAATCTGTGTTATGCTGAATTTTGGGAGTGGCTGAATAGAGCCACATTTTCATTAGCTTCTGTAGAGTCAGAATTATGCATTGGTTATTTGTTATTGTTATAAATGGGCCAATAAGGGATGAAAGTCTGACTATCAGTTTATACCCCAGTGGATGTGGAGAGGATGAAGAGGATACTGATAGGTAATTTTACGTATGTACAGCAGTACAAATACACATAAACAGAATACGTAAACTTTTCGTTTCACCAAAATTAAACACAACCGGAGTAACACAAAGTACATCTGTCAGTACAAAGGCAAATTCACTCACCGTCATCATTGCAAGCGCGTTCTATTTGATGAGATGATGAAGCGGTTCCAAACAGAAATCCAGCGGGGAACTCCAGAGAAGCCAAGCTAAGACCTCTCGCTGTACAGCTGCTATCTATGACACATTAACACTCACTGCCGCGTATCGCCTATTACCAATATCAATACTCGCCTTAATTTTATGGCGCGGCGCCTCTTTAGCCTTGAAAATGTAGGCATGTAACCAGATAACATGCAAAATGTATGCACGCAACTTGGGTGCACTAAACACAGACAAATTCCAGAAAACCGACTGTGCCTAGCACTTTACAGCTGGTAGGCCTGAGGATTTCCTGCGCAGTATTCCACAAATATAAAGCAAATTGCAGACTGTAATTGAAACACTACGAAAGCCCGCGGTCCCCCATTGAAAACCAACTCGACGCCGCAAAATTACTAAGTTCATGCGACATATTAAAATTTGTATAAGTCCTTATCATGAAACTTTCAAGGTCCATAATCAAGACGAGAAATCCGTTAGCGGAAGTGCGTTATCTTAATTAATGGCGGTTTTTGGGGATTTCGAAAATTATAATATTCTCTCATTTACCTCGAAGATGCAGACCAAATATACTGCGCGGTGTCTGAACAAACTGTGTTACTACGCCTTAGTTCTCCAAACGAAACTGGGAATCCAAAATTTAAAAATTGTATTTCAGAAATGAATAGCTTCGAACACATATCAGTGTGACACACAACACGGCATCGCATGATTTGACCGCAGCTCGCTTCGCCAATTTAAGGAGCACCGCATTTATTTTTAACAAAACATTATTCCTTCGGTTTAAGTAATAAGTAAACTACTAAGTAGCCGTTACATAAATGCATCCACGGATCACCTGTGATCCGTTTGCGGATTCCTAGAGCGCCTGAGGAGTACATTTTGCAGAAACACTGCACTACCCGGTTCAGAAACTCAAAAGACAATCACCTTATGAAACTCGCTATTCTCAGTGATGAGTTAAGATGTGCTGTTAAACGATTGGCCGTATATATAGGCAACAGGTGAACCTGAATTCACAAAATCACAAAAAAAAATTTCTGGAAAATTATTCATTTTTTACGATTTATTTCTTTGAAACACATAATAAAGAAAAGCTGTAGATAAATTTAAACTATTCTAAGAAATTTATTTTATCATAAGAAAACCCATGGATTTATTCTTACCTTCTAACCAAGTTACCACAAATAAACACGAAATATATTAGAATGAAACACAGCATGACCGCCTGATATATAAAAGTTACCATAACCATCAGTTCAGCAAATTCACACACATATGTCCGGACAAAATAATGTGTTGAATTCAGAGCTGCCAACTGTATCAGTGCGTCACTGAGAACCATCGACACTCAGCAATTCAACAGAAATCTTGTTGCTTTTAATTATCTGGGAGTAGAAGTCTGCTGACATCTTGGCTGTTCTTTTGCGATCAGGGCCATTGAAATCTACGTGAAACAGGCCAAATTTGTCACTGAAAAACATTAAAATTCACAAGACAGTAAGAAAATTTTAGATACGGTTTCTTGCACAAGCGTGTGTTGGATGAGTGCCAAATTATCTGATTATATAGACACCAGGCTACTGGATGAATGTAACATTTCGAATTCAAGGTCAATAATGACACGTAACAAATAAATAATACTTACTTATATCCAAAAACCCATTCAAAGTTGTCCATCAGGGACCATAATGTGTAACCGATTACGTTGCATCCATCTTCCTTCGTAGCCTTCAGTAATTCGCACAAGTACTTCTGCAACAAAGATTTCACTGGGCTCGTTATGGCGTTACTCACGTTAGCACGGTTAGCACCACGAAGATATTTTGGAAGGATGAAGATTTGGGAAGCAAATTTACAACTATACAAATCGTCTGTTCAGGTTTTAAAAGCTTTAAATTTTACGAGGTAAATTTCGGTACTGCCACCATTATTATCACCATATATTCCTACTGCTTAGTAATCTCCATTTTATAAATTAACATAGCAACACTTCTTTTCTGTTGGGATGTCATATTTAATAACGCCGAAACGCAACAGACTGTTTAAGAGTCGAGGCAGGCAGCTGTTATTTATGGAAGACAAGGACGTTTAGTGCTGACGACATCGCAACTGTCCGGCAGATGTTCGTAAAGGCATTTTTGTTTTGAGGGGCAAAGAAAGTTTGCCTCAGCGAATTTTGTTACAGATCTAAAGTGATGGACGAAGGAGATAGAAGTGTGTCAGAAAATGAAGTACAGAATTTCAAAATAGTGGAACGGACACCCGTGTTTACTACAGCTTTGTTCGGCACAGCACTTCAGAATAAGGCGTGGAAGTAGCATGAGCGACAGAACTGATATGGAAAACCTTTGAATCAAAATTCTGGATTTATTCACAGCCATGGAGATGACTATCAGAAACGTAGACACCTTTGTCCACGGAGAAGTGAGAGCCACAATTCGATATCTGGGCTAAGCATTGGTCTTGTTCCATCGCAACTACACACAGCACTGTTCATGAAGAACTGGATATCACACAGTGTGTGTGTTCCTTAGTACCGGTACCATGTTGCCTGACGAAAGAGGGCAAAATCGACGTTTCGAAATTGCTCTTTAAAATCTGTAAATGCTTCTAGAGAAGGAAGTTAATGATCTACAGAACCATACGTATTCATTGGCATGGATTCTGTTCCTTCTGATGACCAAAATATCTCATCCCAAGAAAACGACCTTTCGCAGAGGTACATGTCTCCATTTGTAAGTGAAATGCAAAATGAAAATTCCATGTGGGTGTTGGCCACAAGTGAACACGGCCTGAACTCGGTTCATTTGATTAGGTAGGCAAAGCTGGACTAAGAAAGGACTTGCTCTTAGTGTACAGTGTTATATTCAGAGAATGAACAAAGGCTAGCTCTATTGCGACATTAGCATTACGTGTTACGTCATCAGAACAGCAATAACCATAACTATTAAGAACTGAGCGTTTAAATTAGGCAGCAAATAAAACCGCTTAAAACCATAAGATACAATAATAATCTCGATGCCATGAAATTCCTGTATTCCCGTACATTCCTTATGTAAACGCTACCATCACTGCGCATTCTTTACCCTTTAATTATACGGTGACACCGTAAGTATTGCAGGCCGAACTCCACCCAAATCAAAACATATATTTACATAGTAGCTGCAGCTTAAATCCGCAATTTGCAAAAAAATGACTTTGTACGAGTCATGTATTTGGCTTCAAATTAAGAAATTTAAATAACTTTCGAGAGAAATACAGAAATATTGCCACTTACTGTGAGGTAATCAATTCTGTCTCTGTCGTTAAGTTCCCCATGATCAGAGAATCCATTCTCTGTTATCAAGACAGGTGGATTGTTGTACTCGTTGGCTATCCAGTTCAGCGTCTTTCTGAAACCCCACGGTACAACCTGTGAATAACAGTCAATATAACAACCAGAATAACATAACTTCAGCAGTCAGCAGAACAAAAGTTGTAATGACATTCATTTTGTAATAAATTGCTTACTTCAATTTTACATTCAAACGTGTTGCAGGAATTACCACTACACAGTGGAAATTATGACCAACTAATTGTTCTTTTAGTTTTTCACGGTAAATTTGCATAAGAATAAACTGATGTTTGTTACAATATAAACCAACAAATCCACACTTCGTATGAATTTCATTGATGTTTTAATATAAATAGAAGCCTATGTGTACCGGGCCTTACATGTTCATCATCAGGGACAGCACTGTTGTATAAACAATCATTCGACATTAATATTGCTCCATTATGCAGCAGAGGGGTCATAATTACATTAAAATATAAATTATACTTCATGGAAATGTGCACTAAAATTATAACATTTTTTATTCATAAAATTTTAAGTCGTTCAATTCCATTTGTAGAAGTGTTTATAGAGTAAGTTAATAAAAGGGATGTAAAACAGAGATGTCACAAAAAATATATATGAATATTATAAAACACAGAACAATTGTTGCATCACATGCAGTGATTTGGTCGGGAATGTGACGGCTCTGACAGAGTTAAGAAATGCATCAGAGGAGTGTGGGGTAAAAGAAAAGGAAAGAATTCGCTTCGTTGAAAGAGGCGGAAATGGAAGAATAATATTACAATAAAACTTCTAATGGAACACTGAATGCTGCCGAATAGTTTAGTCTGTCTCAGGACAGGAACAGTTTGTGGGCTGTTAGTAACACCGTAACCAATTTCGTGTTCCAAGGAATGAAGTGTATTTTCTGACCAAATTTGAAACTACCAATTTCTCGATATGGGCTGAGACGAATGGAGACTCTTGGATGGTTAAACACTTTATATTATGGCAACCATCATATGAGAGGTCTTTACAGTATTCACGCCCTATTCCACGGAAAAGCAGTAGCCACAGAATCCAAGCAGTTACTCTCTGAAAGCAGATTCACGGTTTAGCAGTTATGCGACGGCATCCGGTGTTTGCGAAGGAAACTGGTAACGATAATAATCAGGTTGTGACTATTTTACTAATTCACTGAGTTGCTAAACAGCATATAGATTGATGGTGGTGATGTTGATGATGATAACAATAATAACGATTGAATTATGATGACGTTACAAGAAACGTTGTGGGCTACCAGACTGCTTACTTCTCTTTCAATTTGCAACGAAGCTCTTCCCTGGAGTATTCAATATTTTAAAACATTTTTAATACTTAATATCACAAATAAAACCAATTACATGCTGTAAATTCAGTGCGATTAAAACAAGGTACAGGCAACAGAAATGTATATTGAAATACAGGGAGTTTCTTTTTGCAAGAATGGATATTCCATCCCCCCAGTTTGGCCGACACGTAAGATGAACTTACGTTTCACGGACATTTTATGCAACGTAATGTAAAATATTACTGATAATGTTACAGAACCTAAAATAACTCCAATAACATCGATGAAATTGAATTTCAAGAAGTGCCAAAACCTAATACACACACACACACACAGACGAACAAGCCTATATTGAGTATTCACTTAGCACTATATTGCGTGCTTACCTGCATGATTTCCGAAACAGAAGTAGCGTACTTATCATCTACAACATTAGCAACTCCTGTATCCATGAGAAAGATTGTTTCTTTTTGACTCTGGTGAGTGAAGAATGTGGTGTAGTGGTTTATTCCAAGGAAGTCCCAAGTGCCTAAAAATTAAAATTTATACGTTTTCGGTATTCAAGGACAAAAAATATGTTGGACCTAAATTGTGAAGACAGGAAGAAGCTTTATACAGTACAGTTTATTGTATGGAAGTACAAATAGTTGAAAGGTACAGCAAATCATCACTGTGATTTTATAAGCACCACTCGTGGATCATGACTACGTGTGGGATACTGCATGTGGCAAGCTGCACGCAGCCGACACTCGCCGCTAAGTACAAGTGAGCTGTTAAACATCGTGCTGGCCTCGCTACCGTTGCCGCAGAGCCCACTTGGAGGCAGTTTGATTAACAAAGCCTCTGTGGATGCTGTGTGAAATATAGGAGTCTGTAACCGTCGATAAGGGAAACCTATCACTTTACAGGCCTCGAGAAGCGCCTATGTTTCCAATGGATAGAGGCTTCCAGAAATTCGAGAAAATCACCACATAAATGTGGTAAGTTTGCATTATTACGCACCGACCGCTTTGCCCCTCCAGTACATAGTTCTGATACTCAAATGCGTTACAGTCTGAGGCAATCCCAGGGCCATAGTGGGGTCGGAAGTAATAAGTCAATGATTAATCTCAACGATCCCATTGGGGATCGAACCCCCGACCTTCCGGACTGTAGCGCAGTGCCTCAGCAAACTGCGCCAACAAAAAATCGACTCAAATTTCCCAGTAATTCAGCCAGGGGACTAGTCTACTTCTGGCCACCATGAAGTAAAATGTCTTGGCCTGTCTGATGCCAAACTGTGACGAAAGTGTCAAAAGGTTCCGTGCGAAGTTCCCGGACAAGTTTAAACAACAACCCACAAAGATTTATCCCGCAATGTATGATTACAGTGTCACTGTTCTTAATAAAGCACCGCACAATTAAGGCTTATAAATGTGTGGAGCTGTAATATAATAATAAAGTCCATTGTTCCTTCTAGGAACAATGGACTTTATTATTCCACTTCCGTCTATCGGCTGCTAAGAACCTTAGTTCATTCCAGCTTCTAACCGCTTTCTTGATTACTGATCTTCTCCAGCTGTTTCTCGGTCTTCATCTCTTCCTGTTTCCCTGGGGGTTCCAGAGTAGGGCAGCCTTTGGTATCTCTTCATTCCCTTTTCTTAAAGTGTGACCAATCCATCTAAATTTCCTTTTTCTTATTTCTAAATTTATATCCTCTTGTCCTGTTACTTTCCATAGGTCTTTGCTGGAAATAACATTTGGCCACCATATTCTTAATATATATATCTTAGACATCTATTCACAAAGGTTTGTGTTTTACGCTGAATTTCCTTTGTGACAAGCCAAGTCTCATGCGTGGAGCTGTAACACCACATATTATTAAAATAACCAATTCACGAACTTTAAGCAGTCACTTTCACATTCAGGCTGTTTTACCCACGTGGAATCGTCTCTGTTACCCTTCGGACAGCAGGCTTAATGCGCCTCACTTCGGATAAAACACTGAGTGGGGAAGAAAGTTATATTTGTCATATGGGAAATCACCCACATTCTTGTATATTGTCTAGTCACTATATCGGCCCAATTGGGCAGGATGTTTAAGTTTGCTAAAATTCTTATACCCATGTATATCAATTTTAGATGCGTTGCTTTCTTGGGTAGCGTTTTTATAGTCAATCTATAGGTCTGTCTCTCTGTTTATACACATGACACTGAGCACATAGCATTAACCATCATGGATTTAAAAAAACTTTTGACAATGGAATATTTTAGGTAAATTTTGCAGCCAATAAAATTTTCAAAATATTGGGCAATTTTAAAGAACATTTACAAGAGAGTACACTTTCTCTTACACAGCAATATGCGCCACTCGAGTCACGATCAATTTCAATGTTGTTGCTAGCATACCAGCAAGACACATAATTCCCGCGGAATCAATTTTGTGTTCGACGGAACGGGTGTTAATGATTGCACTAAGTGTGAAGTTGTGACATTTAAATGACAATATTCTCACAAAATACTCTTCTCGTTTCTCGCTCTCATCTTAGAATTTGTAAGTCATTCGTTGTTTTACTTTTCACTAAAAAAAAAATCCAATTTTCTTGCTGTATCCGAAGTTGCTCTCGTATCCAAACTCACCTTTCACCATTTCAATCTCATCCTTGGTGAAACTTGGCAGTCGCGACCTGCTGTAACCTTCCTCCTTGCTTTTCTTAGCCATCCACTCCTTCATTACGGGCGGATAATCGCCAGTTGCACTGTAGATGGGATGTAACACCCATCCTAACTGAAAGAAAGTCGCAATATTAGTACTCTTTTGGAGAGGGGGGGGGGGAAGGTAATCTAGTGCATGTTAAATGTCTGTGAAACAAAATCTTCTTTTACGGTATATATGTATGACTCATAGTTTCTTCTTACCATCTACCTACCTCCATTTCCTCTAAGTACTTACTTAAGTATTCTGTTCGTTCTTCCTCTAATCCAACTTTCTGAACAACATTTTGTATTCACTTTTTTTGTCGCTGTAATCTGTTGGTTGGTTATCACCAACAGAAGTCACAAATTTATTGTTAAATGTTTGCTGTTGTGATTCAGAAAGCTTTTATTAAGTCTCTGGTGCCCTGGTAGAGCCGAGATATTCGCCCCATTTTAGCACGATCAAGACGGTGGTTTCATATATGGGAATATTTCGGTCGTGTCCCTAAACGTTTGTTCACCAGCTAAACCTGGATATGCAGTGGGTACCGTAGTGTCATGGGATTAAACCACTTTCTAATTAATTTCAAAATAAATGACTTAAATAGGGTTGATGTATTCTAAGTCACACTGACTCCTTCGTATCCATTTCAACATTGACTATCATTTAATAATCAAAATGATCTGAGAACTTCCAACCAAATATTACACGAAGAGGCCACGTCATTTGTCCATGCACGCTACGTCATTTCATTTCCGATCATTGATGTTTTTAATCTAAGCCGATCCATAGACAGTCAATATTTTTTGCGATATTTTTGCTTTAAGCAATACTGTGCAATATATTTCTCCCTGTACGACTCTATATCATTTCTCAATATTTCATTTCGCCCCTTCTTAGGACGATAAACACGTTCAGTGCTACTGATGCTGCCTGTGGTGTCATTATTTTGGCTCCGTGTTTAAGAATGTACGATTCGCCGCTGCACCGACGAAAGGTACAAAGAAAAACCACACAACACGCACAACATCTTACAAGAGATGTCGTGCTGAGGATGCCAAATTAATACAAAATCGTTTGCTGCTGGAAGGTCCATTACTTGCCGCGTAACTAAAGATTATCACCCCACAGTCGCTACAGCTAACACTAACAGTCGAGAAGCCGTCTTTCCAAGTTAAGGCCTGCCAATTACGCTGCGATGTTTGGCCAAAGAAAAACAAATTTGAACATCTGAAATTTTCTTTTTCGGGTATGTTTACTGCATGGCAGACAGATTGAAGCAGGATGGATATTTTGCAACACTGTCCACAGATTACTTATTGTTTTGCGGTTGAACAGATATAAGACGTCAATTGATTGACGCAGTACATCGTCCTACCATTCAATATTAATACCGCTCTTTCGGTAATATTGCGCGTCTTTAATTATTGCGCTGTATTACCGAACGTCTAGAGGCAACTTAATCACATTTAATGTGCAATATTTTGACTATCCGCCTCACCTTACTCACTCAGTCGTTTCGCATGAAACCTAACTAAAAGGGACAAACGTTTTCTTCAGTGCGTTTCATTAGCAAATATAACCTCCGTATGAATGTCGTCTAAGGGAGAATTTTAAAGTGGTACCGTAACTAAATTCATATCCACCCCCTCTTAATTTACATCTCGAAAAATGAACAAAACTTCGAATTTGAACTGTCCCAGGAATGTTCAAAAACCACTAAATTTGATACTGACAAATATGTATCAAGCTAAAACACTCTTTGTATTAACATCCAGCATTTTCTGTCCTATGCTAAATTCTACTTCTCTCACTATAGAGCTATCTCTCTATCCTACTTCGCATATCACTTCGTCTCAATCTCCATTCTTGTAACCGTCTTCCTCCTTGCTGCCATTCTGACGTTCTCTGTTCACTATCAGATGATACTTCCTTCCCTCCTAACGTATACATTCTCTCTCCCTACATTCCACAAATTAATTTCGATCCTTCTAAATGCAATAATCATTTCTTTCAAACGGTTATGGTACAAATAATAAACGTCTTCCATAAGCAATTATTTTCAACCATCCCTTTATTTCCTGCTTATTAAGTCTAAATATGCCCCCTACAGATCCTGTTCTCAAAGTCCCGAAAATACGTTCCCTTCATGTGACAGACCAAGTTCTACACACAACATGAACTCACATGCATTTGCCGCGCTCTCACAGCTGCTTCCTCTTCTTCTTTGGAGTGAATCTTCGGTTCAATCCAGTTGCAGGAAAACGCAATAGACATCTTGCCTGAAGAAGGAGTAAAAATTCAGTGTCTACTGCATTCATTCACCGCTGACAATTGCAACATACCGCTGACAAATGCTAGATATAACTTAAGTTAAGACACCGAATATTCCTTCCAAATTATTTTCAAATATATTTATTCTCCTCTTTCCAAACTCGGGACTTAACGCTGCCAGTTTTTTTTTTGCCCTTCAGAAGTTTTCATTTCGATAAATTATTCACTACCCCACTTGCCATTTGCCACTATACATGGTACGTATCTCAGAGCGTCGAAGAGCAAATATTTATTCCTATATTCTTTGCTATTGGTGATTACAAAAATATTGAATTGGTGTGGAATACGAACAGCATCACAGTGGAATTTTCCAAGAGTGCGGTATCGTGACCTAGACGTTCAGGGTTCAAATCAACACAAACAAACAGGCTATATGAAAAAAAATAATTGTTCCCGTTACAGGCCCAGAAGGTGGGTAGAGGTACAGCTCTACTCTTCCATGACCGCGGCACTAGAAGGGGGTAAGTGGTCAGCAGCACGACCCGGCCGCACTTTACGCCCGGGAAAGACACGGTACCCATTGTACAGGAATCTGTGTGAGCCTCCGGACCCGTCCGGATGTGCGGAAAATCTCGTCCCCACCGGGATATTTTTTTCCTTGTGCACAGGCAAAATGTTAATATCAGCTTGTCACATTTATATTAGCCTCGGCTTAAGTTGTCAACGGCTTATATACAGTAACGCAAAGTAACAAAATTCAAACACGTAAAGAATTGAATGAGTAACTTTAGAATTTCCCTTTATTGGGAATTAAACCCTTACTTCCCTTCTTTCTTTGTCCTTTCTCTTCTTTTATTTTCTTTATTGTCATTTATCTTTCCCTATTTTCTCTCAAAATTCCTCCCAAAACTCCAACTTTCCACTCTATTTTCCTTGTTCCTTCAGTCTCTCCTTCATCATTTATTTCAGATTGTCTTTCTTTCTCTCTTCTTTATATTACTCATTTATTGCTATATGTCCAACATATTGCTTGCTTTTATATCTTTCTCTCTGTTTCTTTCATTTGGCTCAACAGTCGCCCAGTTAGTCATGGCTTCCTCATTCAAGAGGTTTCTATATCACACACAACGACGTACCACAGCCAGTAGGACTCCTCTGGATGGGTGATCAGCCCGTCACAGAGAACTCTACCTGTCAACACACAACACTCACAACAAACAAATATCCATGCCCTTGGTGGGATTATTTTACCGATATACGTTTATTCAAGTACATTGCTTACATTCCAGCACATAAGTAACAGCTACTGTCAGCATCGTTCCTGCAGTCAGAGTGTCATAGCACAATAGACATTATCACTCCCCCACATCACCGTTTCTATCGATCCACCTCTCTCTCGTAGACTATACTCGTACACCTCGCATACATTTCCCTGCCTCCTCACTTCACACTGCATAAGATTGCAAGGTTGGCACACTTTGCGGCCCATGTACAGCACAAAGTCACATCCATTCCACCAATCATGGGCCAGAGACCGCTCATGCTCCTACACCTTCATGCCCTTGCGGTCCACGCACCATACTCGCATGGGTCAATTTCCGTTCCACTCCTACCATTGCCAAACACTGTAACAAGTGTTACCCTGACGCTGCCGCTCCACGGTGTGTACCTTTCATGGGATCGTGATCATAGGATCTCAAGATAGTTCCCAACGTTGGTCCAGCGATGTTTGGCCTGATACGTCTTCCAGCGTGTCCTTTTCAGAAAATTGTTTTAATCTTGCTCAATGCATGCTCGAATTTCTTTAATTCTGTACCACACCAAATGGGCCAGTATCCATAACACCGCCCGGTGTCGCTGAGGTGGCCATAGCCGGAATTGGGGGCTCGTCGTCCAGTCCGGTGGTATTTGGGCCGGGTCAATGCGCAGAATCCATGCTATACGTCGTTTGGTCCAGAGCCAGATCCTTGCCCCCCCCCCTCGCCGTTGCATGCGGTTACTCTATGTTAGACCGTGTCTGGTTCTCCGCAATGTCCGCAAAGTGGTGAGTCTACTAGTCGAATCTTATGTAGACGTTCATTAGTGGGCAGTATGTCGTGTACCACTACATACCACATACACATTGCATGATGCGCATCACGCGCGGTGGATTGCCCAAAACCGCCATCCTTCGTAGCGTCCAGTACACTCTCCTACGGAATGTCCGAGGGTGTTCACCCAGTTTGTATGGGTCTATGTACGCCATTTCTTGGACGTAGGAACGCAGGTAATCGAGGGTGGGGGTAATCTGTCTTATGTGGGGGATTATCTCGCATCCCCTGCATTCTCCGGTACCTCTGCCAACCCTCCATCATAGTCCACTCTCGTTGCTCCTGAGCTAGATCCTCCTTATCAGGAGTGCGCGACATTTGATGTTCTCCTCAATCAGACTCCAGCCACCGTCCTCTTTTCGCCTCCGCAGAGTTGATAGTGGCACTCGAAAAATGGCGCCCCGCCATATACAGGGTGTCCAGGAGGAAAGGACCTAACTTCGGGAGAGTGTTCCTTAGGTCAAACTATAAAGATAAAACCCAAAAAAAACCTATATCCAAAGTTCAATGGTTACGGAGATATTGGCCAGAGATTTTGAAATTTTGACAGCTATTACTCACTTATTGATTACCAAATACATATTGAAACTGGCAGGAATATGTGGTTTCTGTAATGTTAATATCTGTACATAACATCAAAGTAACTTGTGAGTGA
>Ga0123354_10006239_pt1 | contig 17649 bp, 15 predicted proteins | sample TergutLab28metaG_2_FD_97872 | JGI IMG/M metagenome (GOLD analysis project Ga0123354, IMG submission 97872) | Labiotermes labralis P4 segment gut microbial communities from Petit-Saut dam, French Guiana - Lab288 P4 | ecosystem: Host-associated > Arthropoda: Insects > Digestive system > Gut ...
ATCGGGCAAGATAGATGCCATGAGTGAGTCACCAAGTCCGGCCTTCGGCCGCGTCGAGGACGACGGCACGGTCTACGTGCTGCTGCCCGAAGGCGAGCGTCGTGTCGGTCAAGTCCCTGATGTTAGCCCTGATGAGGCCATGGCCTTCTTCACTGGGCGGTACGAATCGCTGGCGGCAGAAGTGTCGCTACTGGGTCAACGGGTCATCGCCGCGGCGATGAGTCCCGAGGAGGCCCGACGAGCGGTGGCTACTCTCAGATCGAATATCGCAGAAGCCAATGCCGTCGGCGATCTAGCCGGCCTGCAGTCGCAACTCGACATGCTGGCGCCGATCATCGACACCCAGGCAGAGCAACGCAAGGCGCAGCGCCTTGAGGCGCAGGCTCAGGCGAAGCAGGCCAAGGAAGACATGGTCGCCGAGGCCGAGAAACTGGCCGAGGGCAACGACTGGCGCGCCGGCGTCAGCCGCTTCCATGCCCTGTTGGACGACTGGAAGCTGCTGCCCCGCATCGACAAGGCGACCGACGACGACCTCTGGCGTCGCTTCTCGACGGCCCGCACCACGTACACGCGGCGTCGCAAAGCACACTTCGCGGGCGTCAGCGCCGCCAATCAGGTGGCGCAGCAGCAGAAGGAAGCCATCATCGCCGAGGCGGAGCCGCTGGCAGCGTCGACCGACTGGCGTGCCACTGGTGACGCGTTCCGCGCGCTGATGAACCGCTGGAAGGCAGCCGGATCGGCCGGGCGGGCAGCAGACGAGAAGCTGTGGGCCCAGTTCCGCGGGCTCCAGGACGTCTTCTTCCAGGCCCGCAGTGCTGTCTTCGATGAGCAGTCAGAGGAATTCAAGTCCAACGAGACGGCCAAGGAAGCGCTGTTGGCAGAGGCGGAAGCCACTCTGCTGCCTGTCACAGACGCCACCGCCGGACGGGCAGCCTTCCGCGCCTTCCTGTCGAAGTACAACGCCCACGGCAAGGTATCCCGCGGCGCGATGCACACGTTCGATTCGAGAGTACGCGCGCTTGAGGACGCCGTCCGCGAGGCCGAGGACGCCCAGTGGCGCCGCACTGACCCGCAGGCCCGCCAACGCGCCCAAGACACGGTCGACATGTTCAGCACACAGATCGAAAAGCTGACGAAGCAGATCGGCGAGGCTGAGGCACGCGGCGACAACAACCGGGCAAACCGGCTGCGGGAATCGATCGAGACGTACAGCGCCTGGCAGGCACAAGCGCAGTCAGCTCTCGACGAGTTCCAGGTCTAGTGCGTTTGGCCCGTCGTGCTAATGTTTCCGCCATGAGCGATCAATACTGGGACGATCAGCTCGGTGACGATACCCATCAGCAATACGAATACGACGATTATGACGATGGGTACGACCAAGGGCTGTTCGACGAGGTTCTCGACACCTCACCACCACCCAGGCCGTCTGGGCGTCTCTTCACAGGACTGCTCATCGGCGGTGGGGCCTTCGTGCTCGCAGTCGCCGCCTCCGTTATCGCGCTGGTCTTCTACATCGTGCCCCACCAGCAGGCGGAGCAAGCAGCCCAGCAGGCGCTACAGGCAGCAGAGCTCGCATTCACCCAAGCCAGCGACAGTTACACGCAAGCCCAGACAGCGCTGCAGTCTGCTGTTGCCACCGCCCAGGAGATCGTTGCTAACGTCACGCCCGATCAGGTTGACGACGACACGACGCTCGACGCACTGGTCAGCCAGGTCACCCCGGCCAACGCCCTGATTGTCGCTGTGCCCGCCCAGGCGGCGGATACCGACGCGATTAACCAGCAGACAGCCGATCTCAACAACAAAACACAGGCTGCGCAAAACGCCACCACCACCCTCAATCAGGCCATAGACGCGGTGCAGAAGAGCCGCGTCGACTTTGCTGTGTCGAGCTTGTCAACAGCGATAGATGATGCCCAGCAGATATACAACGACTCCGGCTGGCTAGGCGAGACAAAGGAGAGAGGTGACCTGCAGGCTCAACTGGACGCCGGCAACCTGGCGATGGGTAACCCGACGTCTCTGGGCCTCAACACCGATCTTGTCGTGTCAGCCCTCCAGGGCGTCCAAAAATCGGTTACCAGCGCAGCCAAGGCCGTGACGACGGCGCAGACCAAGGCCACCTCCGCCACCTACACGTACACGCTGAAATCCAGCAACGGCGAGATCAGCTGCGGACTCAACCTCTGCCCGAGCACGGCGTACGTGCAATACACCCTGACCACCGTCAAGATCACTGTCAAGAAGACGGCCGTGACGGCCGTGCTCACCTGGCTGGGCGGGCGCACCGCGACGTTCACCGGCACCCGGAAAGCGGACACGGCAAAGGTCAGGCAAACCGGCATGGGCACCAACACGGTCATGTGGGGCACGATCACATTTATGGACACGTACCCGAACTCCGCCGCCATCCAGTTCATGGGCGCAGACAGCTGCCAGCATTATGACGGGTCGTCTGGTACCTGGTTCCTCAACGGCTGCGAATAGTCACTGCTTGACGCGGAAGATGTCGTAGACGCCAGGCACCTTCTTGATGCTGGCCAGCACGTGCTGTAAGTGCATCGGATCGGCCGCCTCGAATGTGAGACGCATTTTCACCAGCCGGTCCTTCGACGTCGTTACCTCGGCCCGCGTGATGTTGACCTTGAGGTCGGCTAATACCTTTGAGACGTCCGCCAGGATTCCCGTCTGGTCCAGACCCTCAACCTGCACGCTAACCTCATAGCCAGAAGTCGCTGTTGGGGCCCACTCGACGTGGACGATGCGCTCAGGCTGGGCCAGCAGTGACTTGGCGTTGGTGCAGTTTGTGCGGTGCACAGACACGCCGTTTTCCCGGGTGATAAAGCCAAGGATTTCATCGCCTGGCAGCGGCGTGCAGCAGCGTGCCAGCTTGACCCACATCGATGAGTCGCCGTCGACGACAATGCCGGTGTCCGTGTGCGGCCTGGGTGATAGGCGCGTCGAGAACAGCGGCTTATCCTCCGCGTTCTCGTCCATTGCCTGGTCTAGCCCGCCCTCCGATGCGATCAGGCGCTGGACCACGCCCTGCGCGCCAACGCTGCCCTCCCCGAGCGCTGCGTACAACGCGTTGATGTCTGCCAGCCGGAATCCGTTAGCCACCGCCGTCAGGTGCTCGACTGTCAGCAGGCGCTGCATCGGCATGCCGGTCTTGCGCAGGGCCTTGGCCAGTATGTCCTTACCTTCTTCGATGGCGTCCTCGCGCCGCTCACGGGTGAAGTACTGCCTGATCTTTGCCTTGGCCCGCGGGCTGGCGACAAAGCCCAGCCAGTCGCGGCTGGGGCCGGCGCCTTCGGCCTTCGTCGTCAATATCTCAACCTGGTCGCCGGATACAAGCTTCGACTCCAGCGGCACCAGGCGGCCATTGACCCTTGCGCCAATACACCGGTTGCCCACTTCGGTGTGAATCTCGTATGCCATATCAACAGGCGTCGACCCAGTCGGCAGGGCGACGACGTCAGACTTCGGCGTGAAAACGTAAACCTCGTCAGAGTTGATCTCGAATCGCAGCGTGTCAAGGAATTCGGATGGGTCGTCCTCCTCCCTTGTCCACTCAGAAAGCTGGTGCACCCACGAGAGGTCCATCGTGCCGACGTCGCCGGAGCGGGCATCACCAGAGGTCTGCTTGTACTTCCAGTGGGCCGCCACGCCGAACTCTGCGCGCTGGTGCATGTCCTGGGTGCGGATTTGCAGCTCCACCGGCCGGGCTCCTGGGCCAAGCACCGTCGTGTGCAGCGATTGGTACATGTTGAACTTGGGCAGCGCGATGTAGTCCTTGAACCGGCCGGGCAGCGGCGACCAGCGGTGGTGCATGACGCCCAAGGCCGCGTAGCAGTCGCGGATCGAGCCCACCAGGATGCGTATGCCCACCAGGTCGTAGATGTCCTTGAACTCGCGCCCGCGCACCACCATCTTCTGGTAGATCGAGTAATAGTGTTTGGGCCGCCCGTAAACAGTCGCCTGGATACCAGCCTTGGCCAGGTCATCGCGGACGATGTCTATCACCTCCGCCAGCTGCCGGTCTCGCTCGGGGGCGGCGTCGGCAACCATTTGGACGACCTCGTCGTAAACCTTCGGCTGTAGCGCGTGGAAGGCAAGGTCTTCAAGCTCCCACTTGATGGTGTTCATGCCCAGCCGGTGCGCCAGTGGGGCGAAGATTTCCAGCGTCTCCGTTGCGATGCGCTCCCGTCTGGCCTGCGGCAGGTAGCCGATGGTGCGCATGTTGTGCAGGCGGTCGGCCAGCTTGATCAGCAGCACGCGGATATCGCGGCTCATGGCGATCACCATCTTGCGCAGCGTCTCCGCCTTGGCGGACGCCCCGTACTGCACCTTGTCCAGCTTGGTGACGCCGTCTACCAGCCCGGCGATCTCGTCGCCGAAATCGGCCCTCAGCTGCTCCAGTGTGTAGCTGGTGTCCTCGACCGTGTCGTGCAGCAGTGCCGCGCACAGCGTTGATTCCGGCATGCCGAGCCCTGCCAGGATCGTCGCCACTGCCAGCGGGTGCGTGATATATGGCTCGCCGTTGACCCGCGTCTGCCCATCGTGATAGTGCTCAGCGGTGCGGTAGGCCCGCTCCAGCAGAGTGAGATCAGCTTTGGGGTGCACCTCACGGACGACGGTGAAAAACGGGTCGAGGATCGATGAGTGGGTGGGCCTGGCGGCACCCCAGCGGGATAACCAGGAGCGCATGAGCGTACGCGTCGGCTCATCTGAGCCGGTGTCATCATCGACGACAGGCTCCGGTGCCGTGGTATCAACATCCGTTGCCATAAGCACCCTCCCTTCGTCTTGGGCTCAGCCTGAATGCACCGATCAATCGCTATTACGCAACCCCTGCCAGGCACGCTGGCCGCGCCATCCATGCTCAGCAGACGTCCAGTCTGCTTTCGCACGTCTGTCACACCCATCGCACCCGTCAGGTGCTGCTCACTACGCGAAGCATCGGTGTATTCAGGCTCAATTCTAGTCGCACGCCCGCCCCGATTGTGCCAGACTTGTGTTGTGCCCCGGCTCATCCATACCGCTCAAGCCCTTGTCGACGACCTTATTGCCGTGCCTGCCCTGCCCCTGCGCGGCCGTAATGTCGTCGCCGCCGGCCATACCCTCTATGCCGGCGGGGCCGTCACCGTCCTGGTGGCAGCTGCCTATTCTGGCGCCGAAGCCGTGTTGGCCGGCTCCGTTGGCACCGGGACTTGCGGCGACCTCATCCGCCAAGTGCTTGGTGACGCCGGAGTTTCCATCAGCTCCCCGCCTGTTGCCGGGCTTGATACCGGCGTCTGCCTAGTGCTCGTCGAGCCGACAGCCGAGCGCACATTTGTCACCATACAGGGCGCCGAAAGGCACATCAGTGTTGCCTCGCTTAACACATCCAGCCCCAAGCCGGGCGACTTCGTCGCCATCTCCGGCTACACGCTGCAAGGCCCGTCAGCCACTCCCCTGCTGGCCTGGCTGATGACTCTGCCCAAAGGTGTCGAGGTGGTGCTTGACCCCGGTGAGGCATTCGCCGAGATTGACGACGCCACCCAGGCCACCGCCTTGGCGTTGACAACGATCTGGACTTCGAATGCCTTCGAGGCGTCCGCTCTGACGGGGGACGCCGCAATGATGACATCCCCGGCCAAGGTTGCTTCCTGGCTGCGCAGCGGAGCGACGGTGATAGTACGGGACGGCCCGGCCGGTTGCGCGGTTTACCAGGGCGGCGTCACCACAAACGTGCCAGGCTTCCCCCAAATCCCGCTTGACACCAACGGCGCTGGCGACACGCACACGGGTGTCATGCTGGCAGAGCTACTGGCCGGCACCGATCTGGTGACTGCCGCCAGGCGAGCCAACGCGGCGGGCGCTCTGAAGGTGATAAGACGCGGATTGGACGCGATGCCAAGCCGGGCGGAGATCGACGCCTTCCTGGCCAACGCTTAATTCACACCGTCAGGACGCTGCTGAATGACTTCAGGCCACCGGCGGCCAGGACTTCGCGCCCGTCCATGTCTGCCAGTTCCAGGAGGACGGTGGTGTGCGCCACCTCGCCGCCCTCCCTCTCTATCAGCTGGGCCGCCGCCAGTAGCGTGCCACCGCTGGCCAACAGGTCGTCTACCAGTAGCACCCGCTGGCCGGGCGCCACGGCGTCCTGGTGCATCGCCAGGGTCGAGGAGCCGTATTCCAGGTCGAAGTGCTGCTCGAAGGCCGGGCCGGGCAACTTGCCAGGCTTGCGGATGGGCACGAAACCGACGTGCAACGCCATTGCCATGGGCGCGCCGAACAGGAATCCACGCGACTCGATGGCCGCCACCAGGTCGACATCTGACGGCGATGCGTGAAGCATCGCCTCGATGGCGTCACTGAAACCACCCGGCGATGCGAGCAGCGGCGTAATGTCCTTGAATTGAATGCCCGGCTTCGGGAAGTCGGGAATGTTGCGAATCAGTCGTTTGATACGATCTGTCGACGCCACGACGTCATGCCTTCCTCTTGCTTCGCGTTTGGCGGGTCGGTTGGGGACGCCCAGCCGACGCCGAATTACGCATCGCTGCCAGTGTGGTGGGCGACGGTGGGGCCGCGATCACAGGCGCCTGCTCCGCCACGGTGCTGGTGATCAGCACGTGCGTCTGCGCCCTGCCGAGACGCCGTTCCAGCGACTCACGGTGCTGCTTCATGGCCGGCTCGGCCTCCTTCAGCTGCACCAGGATTGGTGTGGCGATGAAGATCGATGACCATGCGCCGGTGATCATGCCGACGAACATGGCAAGGCCAAGGTCGGGCAACGGGCCTTGCCCGCCCAGCCAGACGATGCCGGCTGTCAACAGCGCCAGGATAGGCAACACGCCGACGATCGTTGTGTTGATCGACCGGACGAACACCTGGTTGACAGCTAAGTCAGCCGCTTGCGAATAGGTGAAGTCCTTTCGCTCGAGACCAGCCGTGTTCTCCCGGACCTTATCGAACACCACAACGGTGTCGTACAAGGAGTAGCCGAGGATGGTCAGCACGCCGATGACGGTAGCAGGGCTGACCGTGAAACCGACAAGGGCGTAGATACCAACCGTGATGATCAAGTCGTGCAGCAAAGCGATCAGGGCTGCCAGCGACATCTTCCAGTTACGGAAGTACAAGCCAATCATCAAAGCAACCAGCGCCAAGAAGATGACGAACGCCTGGATGCCTTTCTGGGTGATCTGACCGCCCCACGACGGGCCGATTAACTGATAGCCGACGCCTGCTGTTGGGTCCACATTAGCGTGGGCCGCCAGCGCCGTCCGCAAGGATGTGACCTCATCGGTTTGCAGGCTGCGCGTCTGGATGCGCACCTGGCCAGAACCGGTGGTGGTCACCTGTAGGTCGCCCATGTCTGGCAGATTGACACTGTTCACCACGTCTGTGTACTCGGTGACAGTGTCGCTGCTCACGGTCGTCTGCACTGTGAAAACTGAACCACCGGTGAACTCGACGCCAAGGTTGAGGCCCCGGAACGACAGCGACAGCACGCAGACGAGCAGCAAAAATCCGGAAATCATATACCAGACATGCCGCTTCTCGACGAAGGCGATGTTGAAGTCAGAGACATACAACCGGTGGGCGAAGCTCTCGTGGTCGACTGGCTTGCGCCGGCGATACGGACTTGGTGTTTCATCGGCAATGGAACGGTCCTCGGGAGCATCCGCAACGCTGACAGCGGTGGCATCCTCCGCGACATCCTCCGGCGCGATCACTTCGAGCGGGCCAGGTGTAAGGTCGGCTTTCCTGCTGACAGCCATATCAGGCCTCCTTCGCCTTGGTCTTGATGGTACCGGCGCTTGCCCGACGCCCGCGCAGGGCCTCCGGCGAAACACCAAGGTGCTCTGGGTCGAACCCGGACATCGGGTTGCCGCTTCTGAAGTACTTGGTGCGTCCAAGCAATGTCATCAGCGGTTTGCTGAAGAAGAACACGATGAACAAGTCGATCAGTGTGGTCACCAACAGGGTGAAGGCGAAGCCACGCACGCTGCCGATTGCCAGGAAGAACAACACGACGGCGCTCAGCAACTGCACGGAGTCTGCCACCACGATCGTGCCGCGGGCCTTCGTCCAGCCGGACTCGATGGAGCGGGCAAGCGAATACCCGTCCCGGATCTCGTCTCTTATTCGCTCGAAGTAGACGATGAACGAGTCTGCCGTGACGCCGATCGCTAAGATAGCGCCGGCGATACCGGGTAAGTTCAGCGCGAAGCCGACGGTTGTGCCGAGTAGCACGATGGCGGCGTATGTCAGCACTGCGGCGGACGCCAGAGATCCGACAACGATGATGGCCAACGCACGGTAGTAGATGAACGCGTAGAGCAGTGTCAGTATCAGGCCGATGATGCCAGCGATGATGCCGGCTCTCAACTGCTCGCCGCCGAGTGTCGGGGAGACAGTGTCGACAGACGACACCTCGAACGCCAGGGGCAGTGCGCCGTACCGCAGCACGCGGGCCAGGCTTTGCGCCTCTTCAGCGGTGAAGCTGCCGGTGATCTGCGCCTGCCCGCCTGTGATCGGCTCATTGACGACGGGCGCTGATATCACCTTGGCGTCAAGCACGATCGCGAACTGGTTCATGGGGCTCGACTGTGAATACAGCTTTGTGGTTGCCGTGGAGAACTGCGAGGCACCGGTCGAGTCAAACGACAGGTTGACCTGGTAGGCCACCTGCCCCTGCGGCACGCCCGCGGTGGCGCCCGTCAGGTGTGTGCCCTGGATGACGGCCGGGCCGAGCAGGTACTTTTCGACGCTGCCATCGCTGTTGGTTCCGCAAGAGAACAATGGCTGATCCCAAACATCGACGATTGGCGTGTTGTCCGGATACACCAGGGTGCCGTCCGGGACGTCAGCGCTTGTGCCATCGGGGAACTTGCCGCCCTGCACCTTGTAGTCGCAGTTCCAGTTGGAGAAGTCAGCGGTGTCCTGCGAGGACGGCTGCCATGCCATCAAGTCGTCGAACGTCGCGTTCTGGTTCTGGCCAGCCTCAGTTGGCCGGGTGGTCGGCGCGGCCGTTGGCAGCTGGGCTTGGTGAGCCATGCTCGGGTCGACTGTCACCGTTGTGGTGAACTCCTGTGTCGCGTTTGCGTTCGCGTCCTTGGCCACCAGCGTCAGTGTCGACTTGCCGTTCGGCAGCACCATGTCGCATGACCAGGAGCCGTCTGTGGTCACTACCGCCTGGCAGGAAAGGCCGTTGCCCGCATTGACGCTCACAGTCATGCCTGGTTGGCTGACGCCCGTCAGCGTCATCTGCCCGGTGCGCACAGTCGAATCGGCCGCCGGCGATGTCAGCGTTGGCGCCGTTGTCGTGTCACTGTTCACCGTCACGGAGACAGTCACGGGACCGTACACTGTGCCTGTCGCATCGGTGGCAGTCACCTTCAATGAGGCCGCACCATCCGGCAACGACACCCAGCACGACCAGCTGGCATCGTCAGCGACGTCTGAAGTGCAGGTGTGCCCATTGCCGTCGTCGACGGTAACCGATGTGCCGTATGTGATATTGCCCTGGACGGCCACAGAACCCTTGACCGTCACGATGTGGCTCCAGACGATCGTGCCGCTGGACGGCTGGTTAACGATGGGTGCCGTCGACACTGTCACAGGCACAGCCTGGTAGACGTTGCGGAAGCTCAACTGGGCGGTTTCGCCGATCAGGCCGACCAACTCCTGAGAGTCGACGTTCGGCACGGCGACTTCGATCTGGCGGGCGCCTTGGAGGGCGACGGACGATTCGCCGACGCCAAGGGAGTCGACGCGCTGCTGGATAATCGACAGCGCCTCCTGCATGGCCTCGGCGGTTGGTGCGCCGGTCGTTACATCTGTCAGGTCAGGGTTTGTGGCATTGGCCGTCAGTGTGACGGTCGTGCCGCCCTTCAGGTCCAAGCCCAGCCGGGGCGTCCAAATTCCGCTGATCGCCATCAGTCCGTAAAGGGCGACGATGATCAGCACGAACGCCGTCAGTTTGTGCCCGGGTTTGTAGTTCTTGTTCATGGTTTATTACTTCGTTGCCTCGTTAGGCTCGTCGCCGCTCTCGTCGGCCGGCTTGTCTTCTGGTGTGCCGTCATCGACCAGCTCGCTGGCATCGTCTGGCACCTTGAACATGTCGTCTGACAACGCGTCGCTGCCGTCTGTCACTTCAAGGGGTGTCTGCGATTCTTCGATGGAGTCGTCGTCGGCGTATTCGAATTCCTCTTCCTCTGGCGTCAGCGCTTTCGCGATGGCCTGCCTTACTACCGTGATAGCCACCCCCGGTGCGAGCTCGATTACCATCTGCTTGTCGCCGGTGGCCTGGATGGTGCCGAAGATGCCAGAAGTCAACATGACGCGGGCGCCTGGTTGCATGGCGTCCATCATTTTCTTCTGCTCTTCCTGCCTCTTCTTGTTCGGGCGGATCATTAGGAAGTAGATGATCAATGCAAATGCAGCGATCCAGAGAACTATCGACCAATTACCCATCGTGAGTCCGTTCAATCTTCAAGCAGGCGGAATGTGCCAAGCGCACCGCACTAGTCTAGTGCACCAGGCAAAGAATCGCTCGTCGGAGCCTTCAGCCGAACAGACCGGGTGTGATTTCACGCGGCGGCGTCAGCCCTAGATGGGCCCAACCAGCCGGCGTGGCGACCCTTCCCCTTGGCGTCCGCATCAAAAAACCGAGCCGCACCAGGAAGGGTTCGGCCACCTCTTCGATGGTTTCGGCCTCCTCGCCGACACTGATCGACAAAGTCGACAATCCGACAGGCCCGCCGGCGAATTTGGCGCACACAGCTTCCAGCACGGCCCGGTCGAGGCGGTCCAAGCCAAGAGCGTCCACCTCGTACAGCTCAAGTGCCGCCTTGGCGACGTCCTGGGTCAGCACCCCTGTTCCGTGGATCTGGGCGTAATCGCGCACCCGGCGGAGCAACCGGTTGGCGATGCGGGGCGTGCCCCGCGACCTTGTGGCGATTTGGGTGATGGCCTCTGGCTTGACTTCGAGGTTCATCATGGCGGACGACCGGAAAATGATGCCCTCCAGATCCTCGGTTGCGTAGAAATCCAGCGTGGCGGTGAAACCGAATCTGTCCCGCAGCGGCCCCGGCAACAGGCCAACGCGGGTGGTGGCACCGACCAGGGTGAAACGCGGTATGTCTATCGCGATGGCCGTTGCGCCGGCTCCCTTGCCCACGACCACATCGACCCTGAAATCCTCCATGGCCAGGTACAGCATCTCTTCTGCCGGGCGCGACATGCGGTGGATCTCGTCGAGGAACAGCACCTCGCCAGCCACCAGCCCGGAAAGAATAGCCGCCAGGTCACCGGGGTGCTGGATCGCCGGGCCGGATGTGATGTGTAAAGGCGCCCCCATCTCGGCGGCGATGATCATAGCCAGTGTCGTCTTGCCAAGGCCGGGCGGGCCGGCCAGCAGCACGTGGTCTGGCGATGAGCCGCGGTGCTTGGCAGCCGCCAGCACGAGGCCCAGTTGATCGCTGACGCGCGGCTGCCCCTTGAATTCGGCAAGGGTTGCCGGACGCAGGGCGGCTTCTGCTGCTCGCTCGTCGTCTCGCGCCCATGGGTCCATCGGCCAGGTTTCGTCAGCCATGTCACGCCCTCGCCAGGCTGCGCAGGGCGGCCCGCATCAGTGCTGCCACCGGGACAGTTGGATCATCATCGGCCATCGGCGCCACAGAATCGGCCGCCGCTTCGGCGTCCTTGACAGACCAGCCGAGCCCTTCCAGGCCAGAAACCACCTGGTCGCGCCAGGTGTTGGCAGCGGGCAGGGCGTCCTCAATCGTGGCACCGGCGGCCAGCAGCACTGGCACCTTCTCCTTGAGCTCGATCACCATCTTCTGGGCACCCTTACGGCCGATGCCTGGCACGCGCGTCAGCGCTGCCAGATCCTCGCGGCGGATGGCGTCTGCCAATCCGGACGGGCCAAGCACTGAGACCACGGCAAGCGCGATCTTCGGGCCGATACCGCTCGACTGTTGCACGATCTCGAAGCATGCCCGCTCCGCCGGACTGCCGAACGCGTACAGCGTGAGCGCGTCCGCCCGCACGATCAGCGATGTGAACCAGGTGACATCGTCACCGACGGCAACACCCGCCAGCGTTTGAGGCGGGGCGAGCACGGCGAAACCGACACCTGACACACTGATCACGGCACCAGCGCCGTCGATGGCCACCACCTTGCCAGCAAGCGATGCGATCATGACGCCACCTTCCTTGTGGCCGCGGCCTGGGCCGCTGCGTAACGATTGTTTGCCCCGCCGCGCCACAGATGGCAAAGAGCAAGGGCCACCGCGTCTGCGGCGTCAGCCGGGCGGGGTGGCCCTTCGAGCCGCAGGATGCGTGTCACCATGGCACCGACCTGTGCCTTGTCAGCGCCCCCTGAGCCAGTGATGGCCGCCTTGACCTCCGTCGGCGTGTGTGTGACGACGGGCAGGTTGTGCCGGGCCGCGACAAGCATCGCCACACCGGCCGCCTGGGCGGTGCCTGTGACCGAATGCAGGTTCTGCTGGGCAAAGACGCGCTCAACGGCCACTGCCTGCGGCTCGAATTTGGTCAGCCACTGCTCCAGCCCCTGCTCGATGACCAGCAGCCGCCTCGATGGATCCATGTCAGGAGGAGTGCGCACAACGCCGGCTTCGATTAGCGACGGACGTCCGCCTGGGGTCTGTTCGACCACGCCAACGCCGCAGCGCGTCAGCCCGGGGTCGACACCGAGAACCCGCATGCGCGCTCAATCCTCTTCGTTCAGGGCCGCCTCGACGGCGTCGGAGTACTTGGCGTTCGTGTAGACGTTCTGCACGTCGTCCAAGTCCTCAAGAGCCTCAATGACACGCTCAACCTTCATCGCTTGATCGACGTCCTCGACGCCCTGGTCGAACGATGCCACGAATTCGACGTCCGCCGAGTCGTAGTCGAGACCGGCGGCCTGGATGGCCTTGCGCACCTCCACCAGATCGGAGGCGTCTGTAATCAGCGTGAAGCCCTCGCCCTCGTCGATGATCTCTTCTGGCATGGCGTCCATGGTGGCTTCCAGCAGGTCGTCCTCGCTGATCTTGCGCCCCTCCTGGTGCTTGGCCACCTCGATCACGCCACGCCTGGAGAACAGGCGCTGCACGGACCCGCCGTCTGCCAGTGTTGCGCCATTGCGTGTGACTGCGATGCGCACGTCTGCGAACGCCCGGTTGCGGTTGTCAGTCAGGCACTCGATCAGTATGGCGACGGACCCGCCGGCGTATGCCTCATACATGATGGTGTCATAGTGAGCCCCGCCGCTCTCGGCGCCTGAACCGCGCTTGACGGCCCGGTCGATGTTATCCGCCGGCACCGAGTTCTTCTTTGCCTTGGTGATGGCGTCATAAAGTGTCGGGTTGCCGCTGGGGTCTCCCCCGCCCACGCGGGCCGCCACTTCGATGTTCTTAATCAGCTTCGCGAACAGCTTGCCGCGCTTGGCGTCGATCGCAGCCTTCTTATGCTTAGTCGTTGCCCACTTCGAATGACCGCTCATGCCTACCCTTTCGTTTGAGCCAAGTCTATCGCTGCCCCGCAATAACCAGTGCCGCCGACAGGTCGATATGCCCAAGATACAAGGCTGTGCCGATGATGGCGCCCTCAATTCCGATGGCTGTCAGCCCGCGCAGCTGCCGCACGTGCTCCAGCGTCGATATGCCACCACTGGCGATAACCGGCACCTGAGCACGGGCGCAGACGGCGCCGAGCAGCTCAAGGGCTGGGCCTTCGAGGGTGCCATCGCTGTTCGTGTCTGTCACGATGAACCGCCTACAGCCGGCCTCAACCATGGCAGCCAGGGTGTCGTTGAGATTACCGGAGGCCTCGCGCCAGCCGTGTGAGGCCAGCGCTTCACCGGCGACGTCTAGGCTGATTGCCACCATCGAGCCAAGCTGGGCCAGCACGCCCCGGCACCATTCCGGACGCTCCAAGGCGGCCGTCCCGATAGAAATCCGGGCGCAGCCGGTACTGATGGCACGCTGAACTGCCTCATCATCGCGCAGTCCACCCGAAAGCTGCACAGCCGCGGGGGTGGACGCCACGATCTGCGCGATCACATCGGCGTTATTGCCCGTGCCAAAGGCAGCGTCAAGGTCGACGACGTGCAGCCACGTGGCGCCACTGCTGGCGAATTTCGCCGCTGCCTCCACCGGGTCGCCGAAGTCCTTTGCCGTGGCGATATCGCCACGCACCAATTGGACTGCCCGGCCGCCCTGCACGTCGATGGCCGGCATCAAGATCAGTTCTGGAGTGGTGTTTGTCACCCCATTACCCTAGCTTGTGACCCAAACTGGCCAGCCAATTGCCCAGCAACAATAAGCCCGGCTCCCCTGATTTCTCTGGATGGAACTGGGTGCCCCACAGCGGCCCCTGTTCGACTGCGGCCACAAAATCGACCGCCTCGTGGCGTCCCCAAGTCGTGCCATCTGGCCCGCCCAGCGCCGCGTAACTGTGAACGAAATAGAACCGCTCGCCAGCTATGCCAGCAAACATTACCGAGCCCGCCGGCGCAGTCACCTCATCCCAGCCCATGTGCGGTAGGCGGGTGGCATCCAGCCTTGTCACAGCCCCTGGCAGCAGTCCAAGCCCCGGCGTCACCACGCCGTGCTCGTCGCCTTTTTCAAAGAGCACCTGATGGCCGACGCAAATACCAAGCAGCGGGTTGCCTGAGGATGCCCAGTCCAGTAACGGTTGGACGTGCCCACCACTTTGCAAAGATGCCATGACGGCAGCGAACGCGCCAACTCCCGGCAGCAACAACCCGTCGGCCTTACTGATCCGAGCCCAGTCGGATGAAACAACAACATCGGCACCCAGCCTTGTCAGTGCCTTTGCGGCCGAATGGATGTTGCCAGAACCGTAGTCCAGCACGCCAATTGTCACAAAGTGCCCTTTGTGCTTGGTACGCCAGCCACCCGCGGGTCAGGCTCAACAGCTTGCCGCAGTGCGCGAGCCAACGCCTTGAACTGGGCTTCGACGATGTGGTGCGGGTCGCGCCCTGCCAGACAAGTCATGTGCACAGTCATCCTGGCGGCAGTAGCCATGGAGCCGACGACATGGGCCGTCATCGAACCGGCGTAAGGCGTGCCATCACCGCCGATCCTTGCCCATGCCATGCCCTCCGGCTCGCCTGTGCACCAGGCGCCACCGCGGCCAGACAGGTCAATGACGCAACGGGCCAGCGCCTCATCCAGCGGCACGATGGCGCAGCCGAACCGGGTGATACCGGCGCGGTCGCCAAGTGCCTGATCGATCGCCGAACCGATAGCGATTGCCGTGTCCTCAACCACGTGGTGGCCGTCAACGCTGGTATCTCCTTTGGCGGTGATTAGCAGGTCTATCAGGGAGTGGCGCGCCAGCGATGCGATCATGTGGTCAAAAAAGCCGACCCCGGTTGAGACTTCGCTCAGTCCAGTGCCATCGAGGTCAATGCTGACGTCAACCGTTGTCTCGTTTGTCACGCGGTGGATGGTGGCTGCTCTCATTGGTCCATCTCCTTACCATTTGCCTGCTGGTCCAGCACGGCGACAAGTGCCTGCCGGAACAACACCATGTCGTCGCTCGTCCCCATTGAAACGCGCAAGTAGCCTGCCGGGCCGACCTCGCGCACAAGGATGCCTCGCTCAAGGAGCGCCTCCCACGTGGCGTGGCGGTCGGCGAACGGCCCGAAGAGGGCGAAATTGGTTTCGGACGCCGGTACGTCCAGCCCAAGCGAGCGCATCCAGACCTGGGTCTGGGCACAGGTTTCGCGCAACTCAGCGACGTGTGCCAGTGGCTCGTCGGCGTGCTCAAGGGCGGCCAGGGCCAGCGCCTGAGTCTGGGCGCTTAGGTGATACGGCAGGCGCACGATGCGACAGGCCGCAACGACACTCTTGTCTGCTGCCAGGTAGCCGACGCGCCCGCCGGCTAGCGCGAAGGCTTTCGACATTGTGCGGGTCACCACTAGGTTGCGGTGCTTCGGCAGCAGTGCGGTGGCAGACTCCCCGGCGGCAAACTCATGGTAGGCCTCGTCGATGACAACCAGCCAGTTAGCCAGCTCGCAGGCCTGGTCGATAACCGAAAGCGGTGTTGGCGTGCCTGTCGGGTTGTTTGGCGCCGCGATCATCAAGATGTCCGGGTGGTGCGCGTCCCGCAGGGCCTCCAATGTCTCTAGGGTGATCGTGAAGTCTGCTTCGCGTGGCCAGGTCACAAATCCGGTCATCGTGTCACGGGCGTACTGCGGGTACATCGAATATGTCGGCGTCAACGTGGCCAGTGTGCGCCCAGGGCCGCCGAAGGCAAGCAGTAGGTGTGTTGCCACCTCGTTGCTGCCATTTGCGGCCCACACCTGGTCCTCCAGCAGCCCGCCGCCAAGATAGGCGGCCAGCCCGGCGCGAAGGACGGTCGCGTCGCGGTCGGGATAGCGGTTGATGTCACCGATTGCCAACGCCACGGCCTGGGCGAGTTCGCCCTGTAGCGCCCGGCTCGGCGGGTATGGGTTCTCGTTGACATTGAGCCGCACCATACCGCTGATCTCGGGGGCTCCGTATGGGTCGACGCCGATAAGTTCGCGGCGCAATGGCACTGGTGTGTCAAGAATCATTTGTGCTCTCCTCTGATTGTGATCGCCTGGGCGTGGCCGGGCAGGTGCTCAGCCAGTGCGAACGTCACGACATCGCCGGCCAGTTCGCGCAGTGCTCCTGCCGAGTAGTCGATGACGTGCATTTGCTTGGTAAACGCCCGCACCGTCAGCCCGGAGCTGAACCGTGACACCCCACCTGTTGGCAGCACGTGCGTCGAGCCAGCGGCATAATCGCCGAGCGAAACCGGCGAGTAGGAGCCGACGAAGACGGCACCGGCATTGTGCACCTGGTCTGCCAAGGCCGCGGCATTGGCTGTCATCACCTCAAGGTGCTCTGCGCCGTACGCGTTGACGACGCCCAGGCCAGCCTCGATAGTATCGACAAGCACTATGGCCGACTGTTGCCCGCCAAGGGAGACCTCTAGGCGTTCTCGCAGCGGGTGGGACGCCACCAGGCGTGCCACCTCGGATCGTACTTGCCCGGCCAGTTCCAAACAGTTTGTCACCAGTACCGCCGCTGCCAGCGGGTCGTGTTCAGCCTGGCTAACCATGTCGGCAGCGACAAACACCGGGTTTGCCGTCTCGTCCGCCAAGATGCCGATCTCGGTCGGGCCGGCCTCGGAGTCGATGCCGATAAGGCCTTGCAGATGCCGCTTGGCTGCCGCCACATAGATGTTGCCAGGCCCGCTCACCATGTCAACTCTTGGGCAGCCATCAACGCCATAGGCAAACATGGCGATCGCCTGGGCGCCGCCGACGGCGTACACCTCGTCAAGCCCGAGCAAGCCGCAGACGGCCAGGATCGTCGGGTGCGGCCAGCCGCCGAACTCGGGCCTTGGCGACGAGGCGACGGCGATGGAACCGACACCGGCGACCTGGGCCGGCACAGCGTTCATCAACACGCTGGATGCCAATGGAGCCAGCCCGCCCGGCACGTAAAGGCCGACGCGCGACACCGGTACCACCCGGGTATCGACCCTTGCGCCTGGTGCCAGTGTGACACTTCGTAGCGCCAGCTCGACCTCCGTTTTTTCGCAGACGATACGACGGCGCCTGATCGACTCCATGACGGCTTTGCGGACGCC
>Ga0123354_10006241_pt1 | contig 17646 bp, 12 predicted proteins | sample TergutLab28metaG_2_FD_97872 | JGI IMG/M metagenome (GOLD analysis project Ga0123354, IMG submission 97872) | Labiotermes labralis P4 segment gut microbial communities from Petit-Saut dam, French Guiana - Lab288 P4 | ecosystem: Host-associated > Arthropoda: Insects > Digestive system > Gut ...
CTATAAGTATTATGTGGTGCGGGATTAAGGTACAGCGGGTGGGGGTCTTGGGTTCAAGGCGGTGGGGTTGGTGTTGATCAAATCAAAAAGAATGAGATGGAGGGGTATGTGGCACATACGGTGGAAAGGAGAGGTGCGTACAGGGTTTTGGTGAGCAGACCTGAGGGAAAGAGACCACTTGGAAGACCTAGGCCTAGACGGAAGGATAATATTAAAATTGATCTTCAAGAGGTGGGATGGGGAGACATGGACTGGATGTATCTGGCTTAGGTTAGGGACAGGTGGCGGGCTATTGTGAATATGGTGATGAACCTTCGTGTTCCATAAAATGCAAGGAATCTCTTGACTAGCTGAGGGCCTGTTAGCTTCTCAAAAAATTACTGTGCTCCATGGAGTTAGTTTTTGTCATCGGGAAACGGAGATTAAAACAGGCTATACATAAGTGTAAGTTACTGTTCTACGTGTTGTTTGCTGTGGGTGTAACGTTTGGCATTGTAACCTAAGGAAATTCTTCAATTTGAGACATTTGATGAAAAGCTGCTTAGAAGAATGTTTGAACCTAAGAGGGAGAAAGCAAGGAGTTTTATGACCTGCACTTTTGGGTGTTATTTGGTTTATGAAATCAAGGAGGATGGCATGAACCGGTAACGATAGAGATGAGCAATGCGTACAAAATTTTACACAGAAAAGTGTAGGAAGAGCCCACTTGGGAAGCGTATGCGTAGGTGGGGGATAATATTAAACAGATTTTTCAAAAGAATGTTTCAGCCTTTTCTGGGAGTTGAGTGGTTAGGAACAGCGGTCATTGCCGGGCTGTTGTGTTGGTTTCCGCCGAAAGCGGACAAGTTTCTGGCTCGATGATCGACCGTTAGCTTCTCAAGAGGCTCTGTTGCAGCTAAGAACTACAGGCATCTCTGTGTTACATAGGTTCGAATTTGTGGGACGCTGCATCACAGAGGAGGAGTGTCGCAATGCTAACGTGCCGCCTGACTATCTCCAGAGAGGTGATCGTGCCGGTTTCCCTAGCAAAGCCTGGATCCCCTTCAACGGAACGTGCAGCCTGGTGTGCCCTCAAGGATATCAAATGTCCATTGACAATGCCGGCAAACAGGGATGTGAAGCTTGTATAGGGCATTGTCGTAAAATTTGTGGCAGCGGCCGTCAAATCCCAATTGAAAATAGTTACGATATCCAAAACCTCAATGGTTGTACGCACGTCAATGGTTCTTTGGTAATCCAGCTAATGGGAAGCAAAGACGTTGAGGAATTAGAAAGTAACTTCGATGCAGTCGAAGAAATTAGCGGCTACTTAAAAATCTCTTACTCTTACCCCCTGGTGACCCTCAGTTTCTTTAAGAGACTCAGAATTATTCACGGAATGCAACTTGAAAGTGGCCAGTTTGCTTTAGTCATAGTGGGGAATGACAATCTTCAAGAACTGTGGAACTGGGACTCTCGCCCTCGAAATTTTACTATTGGAAAGGGCACCCTGTCTTTGCACTCCAATCCTAAATTATGCATCTCAGAAATAGATAAATTAAGAGATATTGCTGAGCCTCGCAACAGCACCACAGATGAAATTTCGTACGAATCCAATGGCAACGAGGTTACTTGCATCGTAATTAAAATGATTGCATCTTCATTAGTCATCAACTCCACATCCGCAATGATTCAGTGGGATCCCTTCTATGTACCTAAGGGGCGTGGTACATTACTAGGTTACACAGTGCACTATATTGAGACTTCGGTCAACAATGTTACTCTTGAAACTGACAATGATGCATGCGGAGTTGATAACTGGAGAGTAGCCTATGTTGTGCTTTCAACTGTGCAGTCAATAACTCCTGCCAGAATGTCTCACAATATCACCCATCTGAAACCATTTACTCAGTATGCCTACTATGTAAAGTCGTATGCAACAGCATTAGCTACAGAAGAGGGAAGAAGCTCTATTCAATACTTCAGGACATATCCTGACCGGCCTTCCATTCCCAGATCCATCAGAGCCTACTCTAATTCAAGTTCTGAAATAATTCTACATTGGCAACCTCCTCTATTTCCAAATGGAGAAATATCCCACTATATTATTGTTGGCTGGCTTCATTTAGATGATGATAAATTGTTAGATGAAAGAAATTATTGTCTTTTACCTCTGGAACCCCACAAAGAAAGCACAGAACATCAGTTGTTTGGTGAATCTGAATCAAAGGATTCTTGTTGTAGGCCATTATCTCGTGGAACTTGTATATCTAATGATGACCCAGAGTTTAATTTTATCTACACTGAGGAATCTGTTAATGAAGAACAAGATTTCTGTGACCAGGAGACTGCAATTTATAGTGTTCTGTACAGCCCTCGACTATATGGAAATGGAGGGGGGATTTATAATGATATTGATCTTGCGGATGGTCACTGTGTGCAAAGATCAGAGGGAAATACCACAACTGCAGTCCTAAAAGACCTTTATCATTTTTCCAAATACACAATCAAAGTTGTAGCCTGTAGAAAAAACCATTCTGGAGACACTGATCTGTCGTGGGATGATAGACATGATAGACGCTGTAGTCCAGCCAGTCTGATTACTACTCGAACCCGTAAGTTGGAAATTGCTGATCACATAGATTCAAGTTTTGTCAAAGTAACAGTTAATTTGGGGACAGTGCGAGTTTTTTGGCTGGAACCACCAAAACCAAATGGAGTTGTGGTAACATATCACATAGAATATAGAAGGACTGATATACTAAATATAAAACCAGTCATTGTGTGTGTAACTAAACTTCAATTTGAGAAAGCAAAAAACTGGTTTGTTTTGAATGACCTAGCTCCAGGAAAATATGCTTTGCGCATTAAAGCCACATCTCTTGCAGGCGAAAGTAACTACACAAATTTTGTGAATTTTGCAGTGAAACAAGAGTATACTCCTCCGATCCGCCAATCTGAGATTTTTGTTTTGCTCTGTATGGCTGTTACTTTATTGATTCTTTTACTCTGTCTTTCTTATCTGATGTGGAAAAAGTTGAAGGCTAACACATATAGGACTATTGTGACATCATCAAACCCTGAATATGTGAGTCTGGCTGTGTATGAGCCAGATGAGTGGGAAATTGTGAGAGATAAAGTTGAATTGGTGCAGAAAATTAGCAAAGGCTCCTTTGGTGTTGTATATGAAGGAATTCTTTGGCCTGCAAACATTCGTTGTGCTGTTAAAACTGTGGATGAGAAAGCTACCATTCGAGAGCGAATTGAGTTTCTTACAGAGGCTTCAGTAATGAAATCTTTTGCTGGTGGGCACCATGTAGTGCGACTCTTGGGAGTGGTTTCTAGAGGCCAACCTCCTCTTGTGGTGATGGAACTAATGGCTCTTGGAGATTTAAAGACATTTTTAAGAGAATCGAGAAACATAGTTCCATCAACAATTAATCTTCCTCGTATATTTCTGATGGCTGCACAGATTGCTGATGGCATGTCATACCTTGAAGCTAGTAAATTTGTACATAGAGACTTAGCAGCAAGAAACTGTATGCTGACAGAGAATATCACAGTCAAAATCGGGGACTTCGGAATGGCGCGAGATATTTATGAGATGGATTACTATCGAAAAGAAAACAAAGGTTTATTGCCAGTCAGATGGATGGCTCCAGAAAGCCTGGAAGATGGAATATTCACAAGTAAATCAGATGTCTGGAGTTACGGTGTTGTATTATGGGAAATATCAACATTAGCTGCACAACCATATCAAGGACTTGCCAATGAAGAAGTTTTGCAATTTGTCCTAAGAGGTGACTTACTAGAGAAGCCTGACAGTTGTCCACAAGTTCTGTATAATCTTATGCTACTATGTTGGCAAAAGCGACCTGTAAAGAGGCCTAGTTTCTTGAGGCTTGTTGAAATAATTGAGGCTCTCACTGATGTAGGAGATGAGTTTAAGCAATCATCATTCTACCATAGCCAGGTGGGAAATGAGTTGAGAGGACAAGGGTGTCAAGCAAGAACAAGTTCTTCATGTGAAGAGTATTTGTTTGAAGATAAAAACTGTTTTAACTCATGTGAAGCAAATGAAGTAGAATTTCCTTTGCTAAATGAAGAAGTTCGTTTTGTTTTTCCTGAAACAAGTACACCATCATCAGGCTTCACTTTCAATATGGACACACTAACTCGCAGCAGTTGTTCCAGTACTGCCGAACCTCATTTTTTAAATATGTCTGTAGGGTAAAGAATTTAGTTGTACCTAGTTTCATATTTCCTGCATACAAATGACAGCATATAATTATAATATTTACAAATTGGAAGAGGTCATCATACTGCTTTACAGTGATTTTGGCAGCTAATAGATACTATTGTTCCTGAGTGCCTCTTGATTACCACCAGCTCTGGAGTTCTTGAACTGCCACTAAAGGTATGGAGATTGCTGTAGTATATGTATGATACAGAGTGATGAGAAACCAGTACTGCAAACTTAGAAATTTACTTTAAATTCTAATTCACAAAAGGCAATTTTGATAAATACACACTGAAATATAATAATGCACAATATATAGGAGCTCAGTTTGTGTGTTGCAACACATTAATGAGAAAGAAAGGAGTTTAGTTCACACATTCCTACTATTTGTACATTTGAAAGAGGCATATGATAGGGTCAACTGACCAATTTTACAGGGAATTTTAAAGATTTCTCAGACACCTACCTTCTGTTAAGTGAGTCACAGTTGTCACAGTTTTTAGTGTGTGAGGTCACTAAAGTAACAGAAAGGTGAATAATTTTAATGTGTCGTATGGAATCAAAACTATTATAGGTGTAAGGTACGGATGTGGTTGGTCTTAATTATTAATTAATTTGCATTAATATAATAGAAGACTAGTTCAGTTTATTTATTTATTTACTTATTTATTCCTGTGTTGGGGTGACTCTATGACTCTGTGGCTGTGGCCTGTAATGGACACTGTCCACCCCTTGAATGATAGCTGAAAGAACATGAAGCACTGGTGGAATGGTACTGTCAAAGTGAAGTACTCAAAGCAAGACATGTCCCAGTGACATTTTGTTCACCACATATACCACTGCATGAGAGCTTGCACATGTGACAAACTGGTGATTAACCTTCACAGCTAACTCATGGTCTGCTGATATTCATTTGCTTGTCACTTTTGTGTAGGAGGTATGGCTCTGTAGGAGAAACTGTAGTTCAATAGGAAGTTATCCAAAATTTATTATTTTATATTATTATTATTATTTAGTCACAGTAAGTAGTAGTAGTAGTAGTTGTTGTTGTTGTTGCTGTTGCTGCTGCTGCTGTTTAATACAGTTACAATTGCAGGTAATAATATAGAAACGTGACCTGACTAGGTGATCACCATGTACGCCCTAGACCAGCATGCTGCACCGAGCTGAATCATATCCCATTGTTGGATCAGGTACAGAAACTTATTTATCTAAACAATACATTAGCACCACAAGATCTATAGGAATGGAAATCTATGTATAACATTAAAGTCTGTTTTATGGTTTTTGTCTGCAACTAGTTCTGTCATTGAAAACTTATATTTTAAGGGAATTAATTTGTAGTACAGCATTGTGTATTTCTTCTTATCTGCCTTTCTTTGTTAACAGTTTTTTAATGTACTGATCAGAAGCTTTCTATGAGCAGGCTGTTGGGAGAGTAGACTGCATTATAGCCAGCATCAATGCCAAAATCAAGCTTGCACGGCGTACCCTTTCACTCTGTAGATGGTGGCAACAGTTGCCTCAGAAATTTGCACGACGTCATGTCGCAGAAGACAGTAATCTGAAGGTTCGCCAGAGAACTTTGAATCTCATACACAGAAATTGGTTATATTGTCAGTAACCGTGTTTTATCAGTTTATGTTTGGTTAATCATGCTGTTTTTTTTCCCCCTGCCAAGCAAATGTCCGGTATGTTTGGATAGTAAGCGTTGCGCTAATCTTAGTGTGATTGGAGATATGTTATCAGGACGAGTAGTAGAACTGATGAGACCATGTGACTGTAAATATGGCGGCGCATGGTGTTGCTTTTGGTGTGACGTCAAATATGCTTGTGTTTCTGGACTTACAGGAGCTTTAGAACACCACAGCTCGCTGAGACGTGGAAAAGGCGAAACTATTCTCACTGGAGAGTGTCTTATTAAAGTTCGAGAAGATGACATTAAACGATAACACGAAAATTACTTTCGGAATATTGACAGGTGAGGTCATTAATAGTGTTGTGTTCACGAATAAATTTTTCAACATAAATTATCATATCATACCCGATCTACGACATTTTAACATTCAAAGGGTGCTGAAAAAGTTGATGAGGTTTACTACAAGGATGTGAAAACTATATGTCAGTAGTGGGTGTTGTGTAAGCTTTCGTTCTGATGAACCCGCGGGTTTCATAAACCCAAACCCAAGAAATTTCGTTACTGGCGGGGTAATTTCTTTATTTATGTATTTATTTATATTCAACCCGATTCAGAAGAGTTGGAGAACCCATTGGATATAGAACAAGTGTAGATGAGTTAAATGCACATACAAAACACAGACAAGGAAGGATTACAACCATTACAAATTTATGTAAAAAAGTAAGATAAAACTTTGAATGCGTGACGATATAAAAGTAGGAAAACGTGAATAGGAAAATATAACATTTATTGATTAATTTAAAACGGTGAGGGAAATCTGATACATAATTTTGTATTAAACCATAATTCATAATAGCATGAAAAAACGAATAATAAACCATAATCAGTGTTGTTTGAATTACATAACAAACAATACTTAATTAAGATACAAGCTTTTCTGTATGAGTTCTCCAGGACAATGTGCTGTCAATATTTATTACAAGAAATTTAGTATGTAAAATGTTGGGTATTAATTTATTGTCATAACCAATCTTCATATTAATAGTTGGGCTATTCTTGGTAATGAAGTGAATATAGTGTGTTTTCTCAAAATTTAGTAGGAGAAAATTAATTTGTAAGTTTGAAAACTGTAGGAATGTCCTTATTGTAATTAGTGAGGTTGGAATTAGTAAATAATATGTTGGTACCATCAACAAATATTGTCAGTGTAGATATGTTGTTAATAATCAGAGGTAGGTCATTTGTATAAAGAAGAGGTGGGGGGGTCCCAATACAGAACTGCATGGAACACTATGTTCAATCTCGGCCCAGTAAGAAAGGGTACTGTAACTATGATTCTTATTTTACCCTAATATTTTATATCTGTTATGGAGGTAAGATTTATAAAATACATTTTCTCTACCAGTTATTCCATAAAGTTCCAATTTATACAATAATATGTCAAGGTTGCCGCAATCAGAGGCTTTTTCAAGATTACAAAAAGTGCCTTCTGCTATGAATTTGTTATTCAAAGCCATTTTAGATTTTATTAGTAAATGTGTAAGTGGCCTTAGTTGTAATTGATTTTGTCCTGAACCCATGCTGTTCCATGTTTAATATATTGTATTTATTAAAATGTTTCAGAAAGCTAGATTGCATTACTGTTTCAAAAACTTTTGAAAATGAGGTTAAAAGTGATATAGGTTGGTAATTGGATGCATTGTTTTTATTGCATTTTTTGTATAATGGCTTTATTTCTGAAAATTTTAATTGATCATGGAAGATGCCAGTGGAGAGAGTTTTATTACATGTATAATTAAAGGCTCAACTTATAAAAGGAGAGCTTATTTTTAGTAACTTAGTGGTAATATCATCATATCCATATGCATATTTTGACTTAAGAGTTTTAATTATTTTGTCAGTTTCCTTAGGGGATGTGGGATTACATTTTATAATCAGATATTGTGTCATAAAAGTTTGTAACTTTAATTGCATGGAACTATTGTCAATTGTATGACAATTAATATTACTGTATATGTTATTAACATTAATGTTCTCTGCTGTTGAAAGAAAATAGTTATTGAAGTTATCTGCAGTGGTTTGTTGGTTATTGATCATCTTTGTACAGGTACTGCAGGTGGAGTCCAAACGCACTGGTAAAGGCATGGATGATGGGAGCTGTGACGGATTACTGAATGTTTTAAAACTGATGGGAGATAATTTTAAATTTTGTTGTAATATTTCTATTTATTGATCAACTTTCATTATTCTTCACTCTGGTGCATCTGGATTTGGCTTACTTTGTAATGTTTGTAACTGATGAGTGAATAGTATACTTCCAGTGTTTATACCTCGTAGTACAACTAACTTCAGCAGCAATTTTGGCAGTTACCCACTGAGTGACTGGTGCTATATCTGTCACTGTATAATTTATATACAACCCCTGGAAATCATTTGAATAATTGCAATTCACTTGCAGACAATTTATAACATTGCTTTACCAAATATGTTTCATATTTTAGTTAGCGACAGTTGTTACCTAAGAAAGGCAGAAGATAAGAGTGGTGCCAGTCTGGCAGCCTTAATTACCAAAGGAATAATTCCTAATGGAGAAGTTGTTCTTCAGACCTGTGTGCCAGATGAAAAAGATTTCATTAAGGTAATTAGGAATTTAATTTAATACTAGCCAGGTACCTACTATATATTTATTGATCTGGGTACTGTGTTTTGTATGGCCATCCATACGTTCTGGACCCAGTGAAATAATTTAAGTGCTGAATGTACTCTGCAGGGTGACATGAGTCATGTTGAGCCACAAGTGCCTTAAGCCAGTGAGATGTGTAAGCTCTTGGGTAGGAACTGTCTTTCCATTGCAAAGTAGTGTTCTAAATTCTTGTAAGATATATGCTATTCAGATGAGGAGAACATGTCCTTCACACAGGCTGGATGGAATGCATTGATGCTTACAGACATCCATAAAAAGGAAACCATGAGGCAGTAAGTCGGGGGTTTTTATCAGCACAAAAGTGCAAGTAATTGAAATTGACTCAGCTCATATACAAATCACCTCATTCCGGGGCCTAGTCATAGAGAGTTCATATTGATGCATTCTGAACTTAGTTGAGATTGGAAAGTGTAATGTTTCCCATATAATTATTTCCTTATGTTGACTAAAATGAACAACTAAAATAAAAGAAATGTGTATTTTGAGGCATGTATCATTGTATGATGAACTAATTTTGAAAAATGTGACAAAATTTAACTTGTGATGCAAAGCAAGGTGTTGATGGATTGGCATGGACCAAGCAGATAACTTTTTGTAAATGTGGTTTTAAGTATTTTGGGCAGTTTTCAAAATGCAGCCATGTAAGTGTAGGTAGCAGTTATGGGAGGTTGGAGAAAGTTACATATGTAGGAGCTGTATGGTTTTTACTCATCATATGTTAGCTTGATCAGATCAAGAAGGATGAGATGGGCGAGGCATGTTTCACATAGAAATTCATTCAGGGTTTTTGTGGGGAAATCTGAAAGAAATAGACCTCTTGAAAATCTGAGGGATAGACCAAGTTATAGTACTAAAACTAATCTTACAGAAATAGGATGGGAGAGTTTAGAATGGATTTGTCTGGTTCAGGATAGGGAAAAGGGCCACACTGTTGCAAAACTATAACATCTAATCTAATATAATGAAATGAAAGTGTTTGATGTAAAGTGAATTCTGTGTAGTTGGGATGCTGATTTATGCGTGGTGAGTGCAAAAAAATAAGTTGGTTGCTCAATTTCAGAGTATCCTGGAAGAGTGGACTGATAAAGAAAATGTTGATGTGATTCTTACCACAGGAGGAACTGGTTTCTCTTCTCGTGATGTGACACCTGAAGCTACAAAGGAAGTTGTGCATAAAGAAACGTCGGGATTGACAGTGGCAATGTTTAAGAAAAGTCTTGACATAACTCCATTTACAATGTTGTCAAGGTAAGGATATGTGAGTGAAAATATTTGAATTTAAACGGTTATTGTTATGTATATTTTCTAATCAAAGGCATAGGCAGGAGTAAATGTGTTCTTTTGTTTCTGTATGTAATAAAAAAGTTCTTGGAAGAGCTTCCTTTACCTGTTTTACATAAAGTGTTAAGTTTGTATCATGAATCTGACAAAAAATTTATGCATCTGCATGTCTGAAGTAGTACAGTATCTCCTCCATACTAAATTTAAGTGGGAACATACCAAACCCTATATTTTGTTGCTGAATTCTGTATTTCCTGTATGTTGTAAATTGTGTGTCACCTTCCTGTAATATCTGCAATTGGATTCTCATAACCAGTGCTTGATGAGACATGGGGGAAGTCAGAACAAATTACTGGTGCCTGGTGGTCTAGATGATGGACTGTAGAGCCATGGAGTAGTAGTAGTAGGTGGTCTAGACAGGGCCAGAGCTTAACAGTGTTGCGTATATTTTTGTCTTTCTTGGTAATATCATTTTTTGTCAACTGTACAAATTAACCCTTACAGACCCAGCCCAAGTCACTCTGCAACTGAGAGTTATGCTTTTAGATTTAGTGTACAGATATGTAGTTGGTCTGTCCTTGCTGGAAGGCATTTTTCACCAGGGCCCAAACCAAGTTTCAGTTGATTTTTTAAATTACACACACCAACACACACACATATATATATATATTATTTAAGAAGTCTAAATTTTACATTAAATGTTTTAATGTAAATTTTAGACTTATTAAATAATGTATATATGTACATGTGTTGGTGTGTGTAATTGAATAATCTACAGAATGCATGACGAAATTATATATAAAAAAAAAAATTAAATTAAATTAAATTAAATTTAAAAAAACCCAGTTTCAGCTGCTCTGCTTATAACTAATCTTCTTCAATCCTACTGTCATGGAGATGAATGTCAATTTTTCACCTTGTTTCTTGTCATTAAACTTGCCAAAGACATGACCGTATCTTTAAATGAGTGCTGCCGGATGTGGTACGTGAGAAGCATGTCAAACTGGTCTATAATTGTGAATGTACACCTACATATTTTCTGCAGACAGGCTCTGCATAGTTATAACAGAGAAAAAATGTGGCCCACAAATTATTTGATAACTCACATAGCTATTCACAGCTATTTAAAGTGAATAAAATATACCTTAAGTAAGATTTGTGTGATACATGGTCTGTACTCCTTGCAAGTAGAAAAATGAAATAGACTATGTTCTCAGGATTTCTACCATATAATAGATAATTATTTTGTAGCATATCCAAATAAAAAAACAGACCTGTACTGCTGTATATTGCATGATATTTAATTTGCTTGAAAATTAAAATGCAACCTAAGGTCCACTTAGTGTATTGTGTGCGGGAAAACTGTATATTTTAAGTTAAGCGTACAAATTTCCTTATTATTTTTAAGTCTGTTTAATTATCAGGGCAACCTCAGGTATCCGCTTCAGAACCTTGATCATCAATTTGCCTGGCAGTACTAAAGGCTCTCAGGAGTGTCTTGAGAGTGTAGCTGTTTGTTTACCTCATGCTGTTGCTCTTTTGAGAGACAGAATTGCTGAAGTAAAGTCTGCTCACAAAGTTATTCAGTCCAATGTGGAAAATTTGTTTGGTCATAAGGAACAGCATGCTCATCATCATCATCATCATCATCATGGAAAAACAAAGGTAATGAAAAAGGGTATTATTATTCTCAATGAGGGACTGAAATTATATCCATTCTTTATTAAGGAACAAACAATCCCATATTTAGGATGTTAAAAGAATCATTATTTTTTTGTTGGCTGTGCCTATAGGAAAGACACACAGTATCATGTTAATTTGCCTGTTAATGATGTTATGCAGACTGATATATCTACAGTTCGACCACTAATGCCAGAGCATACTTTTGTTGTGTCTAATACTGCCACTGAAAAGTAAGGAAGGATGAATCAGGGACTGAACAAGCGTGGTTCCACTTTATACACTCTATAGAACAGATATGAATTGTTAGAACATTAGATTTATTGTAAGGTGCTTTGCAGGTTGGAATTCATGGATCAGGGTGAGGATGTGAATGTGAGAATTTAAAGGACTGTCACTATAAAGACTAATGATAAAGATTATTATTGGTGGTGCAATGCTAAGCAGTGTTAAGATATTTTCATATATATGCACTTATTTATACATTTGAATGTCATTGTTTATGTGTGAACAGAATAGGTCAATTCATTGTTCCTTCAGCAACCTACATGTATTTGTGGGGGTTCTTTTAAGTGGTAGCCCACATTTCAGTGTACTTCAGTTGGGGCATGCACATTCAGAATAATAATGTTATTCCAGTGTTCTCGTTATATGTTATGCAACATCCTGTCACTAACAAAGTATACTGGTTTAAGGGACTATGACTTTTCTGTTTGGCCAAGACCGTCCATGTGTGAACTGACATTCTCATTTTATTAGAGGAAGTGGAATTATTTGGTGGTTCAGAGTCTCCCTTGTCCTGTCTCAGAGTGTATCTCACTTGTACTACCAATTCTTTCATTACTGTTTTCCTAAAATCTGATATTCAAGTTCTAGACTTCATGTCTATATCCTTCAACATATAAGCTGAATAATTTTTCTATGGTTAAAATTTTATCTGACATTGTTAGAAATTTAAAAAGGAAGGTTACAGGTTCGATTCTCGGTGGTGTCACTGGAATTTTTCATTGACATAATCCTTCTGGCTGCACTATGGCCCTGGGGTTGATTCAGCCTCTAACAGAAATAAGTACCAGGAATATTTCCTGGGGGTAAAGGTGGCCAGTGTGTAGGGCAGACAACTTTACCGCCTTCATGTGCCCATTGTCTTGAAATCTGGGAGCCTGAAACCCTGGAACCCTCAGGGCCTGTCCTGGCCTGTAATGGGATTGCTTTTATATGATTTTTGGTAGCTAGATTTGTTTTGTACCTGTCATGACTGTGTTCAATACCATACATATATTGTTGTTTGTGTTTTTTAATTTTAAGGCTCAGTGTTTGATAGATGATATACAAAAAGTATTTAGTAATTTATTACTGATTTTATCGGTTTTATTCACTTATTTTGATGGCATGATTTGTAGGTTGATGCATCAAAAGTAGCTCGAAGAGCAAGAGAGTCTCCATATCCTCTCATAGATGTTGCCACAGCCCAGAAGACTGTCCTGTGGTATGCTGAAGTATTGGGAACAGAGGTGGTGGACTTTACTGTCACTCTGGGCCGAGTTTTGGCTGAAGATGTGTTTGCTAAAGATCCTCTTCCTCCATTTCCTGCCTCCATTAAGGATGGTTATGCTGTACTGGCAAGTGATGGAGCAGGAAAACGGCAAGTTCAGGGCACCTGTATTGCAGGAGTTGATGTAAATAAAGTTATAATTCTCCCTGTACTTAATTGTTGTTAAGGTGAAACCCTGAAGTCTGTTGTATCAGTATTCCATTGTACATAGAACTCTTCAATCCAGCAATCATGGGACTGGATAGGTGCTCTTATCCATTGTTCTGGATTATTAGACAGTACTGACCTAAGTTCTTACAGGTAGTATTTCATAACAAGACAGGCAGTGTAATTTTAATGTAGCAATGAGGTGCATTTGTGTAACCATGGTTGCCATGGAAAAGCAGTAAGTATTAAATAGTGTGAGTGTGTGACTGTATTCGTGCCTTAGTTATCCGGCATGCAAATGGCATCTTTTATGTGTCGTATTATACGTCAGCTGTGGCCTGTCTGTCTCCATATTTTTCCACATTATCTCATATAAGCAGCATGATTTTTGGAAGAAAGTTATTGAACCCAAAATTCGAAACTTGATTTTCTCTACAACTTTTGTCCGAAACGTTTCTCAACGTAAGAAGAAATTTGCGAGATTTCATCATCAATGTACATGGGTCTTCGTGTATAGTACTTGCTGTTCTTATCAGATTTTAATGGATCTTGAATTTTCTTGACAGATTTTCAAAAATTGTCAAATATAAAAATTCATGAAAATCCAGTGGGAGCCTAGTTGTTCCATGTGGCTGGACAGACAGACATGATGGCACTAATGGACGCTTTTCACAATTTTGTGAACACACCTAGAAAGAGTGAAGTTTTTCCCCAACAACAGGCCATGAAGGTCCAGATTGGGGTGGGTGGTTAGTGCAGTGTCCTGGCCACTTTTCTACTGGGAAAGGGACTTGGTATCCATTGTATAGGAGGTTTGATGGTCCCTTGCATGAGTATAGAAAATCTCTCCCCCACCAGGGTTTCAACTCTGTACCATCCAGATTGTAGTGAGTTGCTGTACTGAATGTGCTATCCTAGCCATATGGTAATTGTTTGTTATAGCTTATATGGGAAAACTTTCAGTTTGTTTGGCTTTAGAACATGGTTAAGTCTTGTACTTGCTCAAATCAGCAGCTTATTTCTTGTGAGCTGTCTGTGGTCAGTGTAACTGAAAGCGTCACTGTTGAGCAGTGTTGCCACATATATGTATAGTTACAGAGTTGATAGATTAATTGCTTGAAACCAAAGTATAATTTTGCACAGACATTTCATAGTTCACTAGCTCAATGTTGAAAATACACTTTCAGAATTTCTGTTCTCAGAAACTTAGTAAAAGAGGTTTCCATAGTTGTTTTAGTTTGTTTGTGGAGTTACACATAGGATGTTGAACAAACAATATTGCTACATTTCACATATGTTATCGCTTGTAGTTATGTTAATGCATGTGTCTGTGGTGTCATTACTTCTGTGCTTTTTTTTTCTCCCCCTTCCCCCATCTGAACTAACGCCTGTTCTCTATTTAGCCTGGTGATCAAACAGAGCTGCAACCAGGCCAGTGTATGAGGATCAATACAGGTGCACCTGTACCCAGTGGTGCAGACTGTGTTGTGCAGGTAGAGGATACCAAGTTGATCCAGGAAGCAGATGATGGAAAGACTGAAGTGGAGATAGAAATTCTTGTTCCTCCTACAGTAGGCCAAGACATCAGGTATGTGGCAAGATTCAAACTTCTGCTGTGGTGTAGTTTGGGTCTTTGCTCTTATGCATGTTACATTGCATTTGTCCCATCTTCAGGGATCTAGCAGTCTAAGAAAAGCGTGAAAACCTTATTGGGTACATGTGTTCTGACCAAGCTAGCCCAGTTACCAATACATGTGTAGACTCTTATATGTGCTTTATATTATATTCAATAACTACAATGATTGGTGTCTATATTGGAAACTTCCAAGTGTGATCTGCCTTCCATCCATTTTTACTCCCCACACCCTTCCTCAGCTACAATTAGTACAGTAGTAAATCCATTTTAATTCCCATCTTCCGTTTCATTTTGTGTCTTTATCTTGGAGATGATGCCACCATATATGGATCTGAAGGTTGTAGTGACAGTATAACCTTTGAAAGGACATGACTGGCATCTCTGCCTTCCCGGTAGTGTTTTAAAAGGAAATCGCAGCAGAAAGCTTAATGACAGCCTACATAGAGGATGGAAAAAATTGCATTTTCATAGTTTCTATAGGTGGTCTTGACATAAATACACATTTTTACTGGTACATTGTAACCACTTGTTGAGCTGGACCACATGCTTGCTGTTGCACTTGTTCAGGACATCATCAGAAAAGGTTGGTTGATTTTATAATTACAAAGAATTTAAATTTTTCTGTTCACGAAGAACTGAAATATTTATTAGATAAAATTGTTCGGTGTAGAGTTCTTGGTTTCTCTGTATCTGTGGTCTCTGTGTTTTGCAGTCTTTACTAGGTTCCTGTGCAGAAATAGTCTGTGCACACCGTGTTTGTTGCCTGACAACTGTTAGGTCCATAAAGCAGTCACTAGGAGGTACCACAGTAATAAGTAATAAAAAATCGTTTGTCAGGTTTTCTTAAATGAGTAATTTATTTAAGTGGAGATGATGTGAAGAGAAACCTGACAAAAGAAAAACTCGTTGCCACCATAAAAATTTCAGTGCATGATGTACTTGTTTTCATATAGGCCTGTTGGTAGTGACATTGCCCAAGGTCAACTTGTTTTGCCGCGAGGATGTGTTTTGGGTCCATCAGATTTAGGTCTGCTGGCTACTGTAGGAGTGACTTCTGTCCTTGTGTACAGGTAAGGAAATTAGTAACAGATGTGCAAATTGGTAAAGTAAATAATTTTGTAGAGGCCAAAACCTATTAATGTTTAAAGTAAAGATGTGGGATTCATGAAGTATGCTAGGTAGTAATTTGAAGTTACATAATTGTTTTTGCCTACTTGCTGTTGTTGGAAAAGTCAACTTTACATGGATGTATTATATGAAATAAACAGCAGGTTATCAACAGTTTTTACAACTTAAAAGCCACTTAATTTGAAGTATTCTACTATAACATTTTTTGTATCCACAATATAAATAAAATGCATTCACTGTGTCCAATTTGGCTGTGGATTTATTGTACTGATTATGACCGTAAAAGTGACAGGGAAATGGAAGTCTAAACAAAATGATCTTGGGGTAAATGTTCAGCAGATGTTAAGCACTGTCATAAACGTTTTGAATTCAGATGAGGGGCAGTAGAAGTGAAAGGAAAACTGTAGTATGGACAGTGATATCGTATTGAGATTACTAAGCAAGTTGGTGTAGTGGTAACTTGTGTTCAGGAGGTGTTAATTTTAATTCACTGAACACCAGGGACATTGACAGAGATTTTTTATAGTTTTCCTGAGTCAAAAAAAGAGAAATGAAGGGATGGATCTCAAGTTGGCCATAACTGCTTCGGTGAACAGTCTTTCTAATTATGTATTTGCCAATCATTTTATTATTTTATGCTGTATTATCTGAGTTACTGAGAGCATTGTAAAATAATAAATAAATGACTTTATTATGTCAAAATAAAAGACAATCAGATGTGTGGGTGTAAAATATATTTGTTTTATCTTAAATTTTGTGGGGCAGTTACATGGGTGAGACAGTTGTGTATATTATTTAATAATGCATTTATGTAATCAATCAGAGTTTATACTAGATAAAATTAGAACTATTAAAGAAAGAAATTTTGTTTTCAGGAGCAGAATTTTGTTTAATGTCCAGCTATATTTACAGGAGATGTATATGTATTTTACTTTTTTTTTTTCTTTTCTTTTCTTTGTAGATTCCCGGTTGTGTCTGTGCTTTCAACGGGGAACGAGATCCAGGAGCCTGGCAGACCTTTAAAAGCAGGTCATATTCATGACAGCAATAAGACAACTTTGCTGTCACTAATAAAGGAACAAGGCTTTTCAGCATTGGACTTAGGAATAGCAAGAGATGAGTAAGTTATTTGAAAATGTTGAGTTTGTTTGTGTTATGTAAGTTTTGTGTGTTGACAGAGAGTGTAAATTCAAACACCACAAAAAATAAAGTGGTCAGTTCCAGCAGGACTGATAGACTGATAGACTGTGTTTTCCGCTGTAGCTCATCGTTTTTCCAAAGTTTCATACCCACCTATCACCACCACCACCACCACTCCAGGCTTGTATAATTACGACACTGAAGAACAAATTTGGAACTTTTTGTTTTGCTCCTATATGAAAATAGGTGAATTTTTATAATTTGGCCACACTGAATCCAAATCTGAAAACGAAAATGCTTTATTACTTAACATTTTCCTGGAACTTCAGTCTGTGTTTTTTTTTGGCATTTTCAATTATTTTTTACTATTTTAATAGAATTTTACTTATCTGAGGGATAAGGATTAATGGTTAATGAATTTTTAGTCAATTCAGCAGAACTGTTTATATGTGACTGTCAACACGCCAATTGCCATTGTGCCATGCAGGCATAATAAATGAATTATTTTAATTGAGGA
>Ga0123354_10006242_pt1 | contig 17646 bp, 10 predicted proteins | sample TergutLab28metaG_2_FD_97872 | JGI IMG/M metagenome (GOLD analysis project Ga0123354, IMG submission 97872) | Labiotermes labralis P4 segment gut microbial communities from Petit-Saut dam, French Guiana - Lab288 P4 | ecosystem: Host-associated > Arthropoda: Insects > Digestive system > Gut ...
GGTACTTCTCTTGAACCAGGGGTGATCCCCACCGCTCAGGCTTCAAGCTTCACACTGCAGTACTTTCCGTATTATGTGTGATGTTCCAAGTATAGCTGTATTATTATTATTATTATTATTATACTGCCACCGGTTCAAGGAAATTTAGTTTAACATTAAGTAATAATTTTTGTATGTTACCTATACCACGGAGTTTCCCCTCAGTGATCCGGATTTTCAGGTAATTCGGACCACCCCTCCTCCCCCCTAAAGTTCAAATGACCGAGAAGTTGCTGTACCATCTGACATAGTGAGCACTCAAGACGGATGTCAGATTCTCCTACTCTGTCTGCCTCTACCCGAACTGCCCTGAAGTTGAAATTTCCTTTCTTCTGAGATATGGCGCCACATCACAGGGTAATTCTTTCCCGAAGTTTCAGCACGTCTAGTGGTCTTGAAACGTCGGGAACGAACTATCCAGCGACGCTGTGTCCTGTCTCAGAAGAACGGAAGCACCGACTACACTCCTGTGAGAAATCTTCAAACTCACATATTACGCAGTTCCGTCCCTTCGCTCTTCGCCAGCAACTGTTTATAGGAGTCACATAAAATACAGTCACATTGCGTTTGTAAAATTTCTTCATCTCCGCCGTATGTATAGTTATTAACATAAAATATTTGTTTTGACGTAAGTTTGTACGTACATTTTTGTATAATTTTCCAAACGAAAATTTCCTCTACTTTACTAGATACCACGTCTTCACTGCCAGATCAACGCCGATGTAGGTAGGCCAACATGTTAAGTTGCGCGCTTTGGACTATCCTTTTCGCATGTTGCTCATTCCGTACCGCAAAGATACGAGTGATTTAATGACAAGTTATTAGTGAGGGCCGAAAAGAGTTCTCTGTTTCTCAAAAAGCGTTTTCCTTAAAGAAAAATTAAAAAAATTAAATTTTGTGGAAAAAACTTGACATTGGAAGATTTAAAGGTAATAAAGTTTCGCGTGAATATACATACTGTAAACTTTTATATTTCTGTGGTAGTAAAAATTAGCGGCATTAGGTTAAACAAGTAAAGTAAGCCGACGTCTGTAACACACTTGATGAGGTTGTTGCTCTAAACATACGATATGAATGCCACAAGTAAATTTTCAAAACATTTTATACTTCTCGATAATTTTCACATTCGTACCGTGCATCTTGATATTATCAAAGTTTTATTTATTAACCAACTGATACACTAGTAAGTTGTCTTAAAAAAACAATATTAAAATTTACATTAGAACAGCTCCAACATGTTTCGGTGTTACAGTTACACCATCATCAGTGAGCGCATTAATATGTGCTTACTAAAGTTACAGTTGTTAAAATAGTCCATTAAAATATATCGGTGTGTGGTTAACACGGTGGTGGTGTGGCTGGATATATTAGGTTCTTATTGTTGTCTGTATGTTGCACTGTTCGGCAGTAGACTGTAACTTTAATAAGCCTAAATTTTTGCGCTCCCTGATGATGGTGTAACTGTAACACCAAAACATGTCGGAGCTGTTTTAATGTAAATTTTAATATTGTTTTTTTAAGACAGCTCACTAGTGCATCAGTTGGTGAATAAATAAAATTTTGACGTTATACTTACTTCACTTCAGTGTTGGGCATGGGAACTTGTTTGTATGGTTTACCTAGAGCTATTGAGAGTTTAATTCGGAACATTTTTTTTTTTTACTGGTATGTTTTTGTGCAGATATCAGAATTGGTACTGACCGTTAGTTGCACGGACAGAAGTGTAGGTGAGCAAACTAATGTTTTCACTATATATGACTTTATGAGTTAGAATAAAACTCAGAATTATACTTTGTTTCGAGATAGGAAATTTAAATGATGCCTTTATCGAACGATTGGTTCTTATTAAGGACCGATATTTTGGCTTCGTAGCAACTGTCGACAGGGCTCAGTACTTTCTGCAAACTGCGTTCAGGGCTGTAAACATGTACATCGCTATGAAGGTATTGTTTTCGGAATCGATCTTAGCGATTTTGCTTCCTCAAATTTAATATTTTCGTTTCTTTCATTTAAGAAATTCTATTACCCCAGAGGGAAACAAATTTTTATATACTTTTCTGTACAGACAAATGGAGAATGTTCAGTCTCCTTCCATATTTTTATAAGTAGGTATGAAGTTGTCCATAAAATCTAATAATGCTAAGGTTTTTGTGTAATGTTACGTAAGTATAATTTTGAAAGTGGAAGTTTCTCAAGTCTGTAAATTTTGTGTTAATTTAGCATTTATTTGTTAGGCAGTACGTAGCGCTTGTGATAGGTGGTAGCATGCAACAGATGGGCGCAAGAGTCAGTCAGCTAGATGATATTCATGACAACGGCACTGGGCATTCTTTCGCAAGAAAAAATTCGTCTTGTGATTTGGTTTTGATGGGCGATGCGTTTTTTCCCTTCTGAAATTCACCGCCAGTTGTCAGAGACGTGTAGTAATGATGTAATGAGAGTGTAGCATGCAGAAAGTGGTCGGAAGAACATCGATGATGATCGCGTCGGTCGGCCCAGCACGTCGAGAACAGACGTGTAAACAGACGGTATTCAGTGGCTACGCAATTTTGGAAAAAAAAAAAACGAAGAGGGACTGGAATTGTCCGTTGGAACAGTAAACTGCATTGTCCATGATCGCTAGAGCTCAGTTTCTATCGGGATGCAAACTTTGAAACACTTGCCACTGTGGGTCAAGTGCATTGATATGCTTGGTGGTTATGTTGAAAGCAATTAATAGTTCATGAAATGAATGTCTGCATTTAAGGTTATAATGAATTTCTTTTATTCTTTTCATACATTTATTTGCAGATGGATTTTATAGTAGTTACTTAGGAAAGTAGTCATCTGCTGTTCCTTGCTTTCTTTTATTTTATGACATATGTATTTTTGTTTTTCGAAAGTAATGGAGTTCTGTGTCGATATTCAAAGGTTATTAGTAACTGTTATAGTAGTGTATTTTCTACAAGTCAGTGCCAATTAAAAGACTTTTTCATAAGATACGTATACAATCATGAGATTAACCGTTTAAAGCCTAGTGGTTACGTTACTTACCACCACGTTAAACATTCAAAACTTCCACAGAGTACTCACATTACGTTTGTGGGCCGGGTAGCTCAGTCGGTATAGCGACTGACTAGGGGCTGGACGGTCCGGGATCGAATCCCGGTGAGAACGAGATTTTCCGCCCGTCCAGACCCGCCCTGGAGCGCACCCAGCCTCCTGTAAAATGGGTGCCTGGTCTTTCCCGGGAGTAAAGTGCGGCCGGGGCGTGCTGCTGACTACTCACCCCCTTCTAGTGCCGCGGTCATGGAAGAGCAGAGTTATAACTGTACCCACCCTCTGGGTCACACCGGGCCTGTAACGGGATCACTTTACCTTTACTCACATTGCGTTTGTGTGTTTTGTGTGGATCTCAGGAAAAACAGTGAATTTTGCCTTATGCGATATTAGCAGATTGGTTTCGTACAAAAGACATGAGAGAGTGTTTACTGCAGTTTGCACTGAGTCCTAACATGAAACATCTCATGTCTATTGGACCGTGCATCATTGTGATAGTTGAAGAATAAAAACCCAACTAGATGTCACTTGCTATTTTATTTCACTTCTTAGAGACTCAACATGTTTCGGACATTAATATATCCATTATCAGGAGCTTGCGACTGTGCTGTTGAGTTACCACATTGGTCGTATCGTTCTTGGTTCGATGTGTGTTGGAGTTTCGGTTTGGTTGGGTTGGAGTGGTATCCGTGTTGCAGGCTGAAGCCTGAAGAATAGTCGCAAGTTCCTGATGATGGATATATTAATGTCCGAAACATGTTGAGTACATAAGAAGTGAAATAAAACAGCAAGTGACATCAAGTTGGTCTTTTATTCTTCAACTATGAAACCGACATCTTTCTTCTTTAAAGACTTCTTTATCACGTTATATGAACTCTTTAAGGATGAAACGTATTTGTTTTATATAAAGATTCATGTCATACTGTGCAGTAAACACTCTCCCCTTCGGTTATAAAAATCAGTCTGTTAATGAAATATAAGGCAAAAGGTACTGTTTCCTCTGACAGCCACACAAAACACATATATTGAATGTAATCAGGCTGCAGAAATTTAGATGTTAAACCTGGTGGTATATATAGTAACCGGTAGGCTTAAAAATGTTAAAAAGAAATTGAAGAATATTTGGCGACTGGCAAGATCTTTCGGACATGTAAGTCAGGGTTCCGGGTTGGAAATTTCCGGTGGTTATTCTTTCACCTCGACGAAGCCAAATAAGCAATAATCAGAATCTAACTGCAAGTCACAAGTCTCCTCATTCCCTGTTATTATTCGTATCTTCGCTGGCACTCAGTTGCCGGTGACAAAATGACGTAACAACCAAAGTAAGAGTAGTTTCATATTTAAAAATGTGAATATATATATCATTTCTGACGGTGAGATTTAACCCTCTCAAGGCCGCACCATTTCACACGACCACCACTAACAGAACAAGCACCAGTATTAGGATAGTGTTACATGAACACATGTAAGAAGCAAACGTACCTGAACCTACAAGGAGAATAAATCTCGCTTGTAAATCACGGAAAGAATTGGTGTCTTTCACTTGGCTCTGACAATAAACAGCACATATTTCTTTAAATATTAAGAGCTTGTTTTAGAGGAGATATTTTATGATTCTTCAAGATAGGAATGGCGTCCTTAAATGTTATTTAGATAAGTTTCCCCTTTAAATTTCCAAATTACGATTCCTGTATGCAGTAGACATGCTGCACTCTTCTTATTACATAAAACACACCTGTAGGATGCCTTTTATTCTCTTTGGTATGGTTTCCTTCGGAAGTCCAATTCCAGAGATCTACCCATGCAGCCATTTCAGACTGAAGCCGTCATTAAGAAGACAGAAATTTGCGTTTTTGAAGTTTTCGCAGCCATGTAGCTGATAATTCCGTTCTCTTGGGTAGGACACTACGTCACCACATAGTCAGATCCCGACGTTTCGAGATTCTGGTCTCAACTTCAAGGGTGGAAATGATTTATTCAATGTATTACATGGATGTGAAAGGAATATACGATAAAGGAGGGGAGGAGGTAGATATACGGAAGAAGAAAGATGAAGACTGAGGAAGTGAGCAACTGAAATACGAAAGAGATTGTTTTCGTGGTTGTTTCCGACGGCCATACGCTATTCATCATAACTGCCATCAGCAGCAGCAACATTGGACAGTGTTAGCCATTCCAGGCTTGTTCCGTCGTCATTACCGTTGCTTTGTGTCTTTCGGAGTGTGACGTACCTTAGCGATGTTATAACTTGCCTGATATTGTTATTATTGTATGATTAATTTTGTGTACTTCAGGTAATTTGATATCACTTTCCACACTAAGGCTTTTAAAACTGTGTAGTTGATATTATAAAAGTGTTGTTATTTTATTGAATCTTGTTGTTTAAAAGATACTGGAATCTGGTTGTTGAAATGAAACCTGCTCCTTTAGAACTGTTAATAAGGAACCTGAAATTTGTGCCTCATTCGTTCTTAAATAGTACTTTCTCTAGTGTGATCTAACATATGTTCTGTCTTTTGTTTGTTTTGCTGCTTTGTGCTTTGGATTGGACCAGTCGCGTTCAAATTCCGCTATAAGCGACCGAACGCTTGAAGAATGCTGGTCGACGCTTCAACGAGTGAGTTGGCATCTCTTCCGTTGTGTATAGTATTCTTCCATTACTTATTACCATTATTATATAATAAGAATTATAAGGGTATTGTATCAATAACAGTTGTCTGTGTTGTGCGATTTGTGATGGTCGCCTGTAGTTGCATGATGTGTTTTATTCTTATTACTTCAGCTTTGTATATATTTCAAAAGGCTGCATGAATTTGAGTCTGTCGTTTGGAGGGGAGGGAGTATATTAAATTTCAAAATGTTGTCTTTTGAGTAGTAAATTTTTTGGGGGAAAGGGAAAGTCTCTGTCGTCGCAGCCCTCTTCAGGCCAGATGAATTTATGAAGTTCATTCTAAGGATGGAGGCCATATGTTCCTCCGAAATGATGCTGTTTTCTATGCAGATTAAAATATAGTGTCGTACCTCAGAAAACCAGAGTATGAAGACACAGCGCCATGAAAATATCAAATGTTACGCGGATCCATAGCAATTACTGAGGGAAGAAAGAGACTCTTTTTAGGTCTGCAACACGTAAGTTACAGGAGGACGGATGTAAAAAATGTGACGTGTAGCTTCACAATTATATCATTAACTCCATGTGAGTAGAATAATTATTTCAAGAAGGGTAAAATATGTTTGTCTTGTAGATCTACTTGCTTGAGGGAAATAGGAAAGTTGTACAAAATTTTTTTTTTTGGGGGGGGGGGGGGGACGAAGAAGCCAGTTGTTACGATAACATATATTAAAACTACGGAATGGATTAAACCGGCTTGAGACATGGTCTGATAGCAGTTTTCTGTGAAAAGTCACCGAATCGTCAAGTTTCGTATATAAGAGGGAGTTCTTTCAACACAAAGTTTAAGTATTATGTATGATTTATGCCTGCTGCATTCAAACAAGTATATTGTTCAAACGTCATGTACGCTCCATTTGAGATATCCTGATAGATGACGATCGAATGGAAATGGAAGTGAAAATTTCGTTACTTTAACGCCAAGTGAAGCTTTCACCCCTGATTAAGCACTCTGCCCTTATGACATTTAGACGACGTGGATTCAAAGTGTCATGCGTTCATAGTCTCCATAGAGCATGATCATTCTTTAATGATCAGTATGTCCGAGTACCTAGCCATACTTAATCTATTTGTGCGCCCTTTTCTTCACAGGGTCTGTAGTTGGCTTCTCATACTTGTATATAGCGGTGACTGCCCTAATTTCATTAAATTATCGTGTGTTGTAGCTTTTGTGTAGTGTTCAGTACTGCTGGTGTTCGTATTTTGTATTATATGAAATTAGAAATTTAGATTATATAGTAGGCCCTTTTGTTTTTGAAGAAGTAAGACCTGCGACCTATAATTTGTTACGTGATGGACAGTCACAGGTAAGGTTTCATAGTCGTGTTTCACACGTCATTTTTATGTGTATTGTATACGTCATTTGCACGTTTGTTGTACAGTTGTTAAAGTAAGAGTAATGTGTTTTGTCGTAGAGAATATCAAGTTTGCTCAGCTTTCGAGACACTTCGACTACCCTAAATAAAAGCACATTGGGCGTAAAAGATTTTATTCAATTAATACTGTTTTAATCACTTTTTCGCTACCGAATTTCTAACTGAAACACTTTAACATTCCTAAGACCAGGTATTTGTTTCGTAATGAAACACAGGATATATGAAGATTACAGGAGACAAATTTTTTTTACGTTGTTCCTCACGCGGTAGGTAGGAAGACTTTTAAGTGAAAATAGAAAAATTCTCGAAGTTTTTGTACTGTTTACTTAGATGTAACTGCGAAAGATGAAACTAATTTAGGAAATTTTTGTAACCATTCTCATCTGCATTTCTTCATTTCTTTTTTTTCACAAATTATGTCTTTGTGTTTACAGACGCAAAGCTTCTCCTACTCATAGTAGCCACGTATTTAAGCCTAGTCTTTTATTACGTTGGTGGTAGATTATTTCGTGATTTTGTCTAAATTCCCCCCCCCTCCCCCTGTTGTTGTGGGTTTCTCTTTCTCATAATATGTCAGAGCACGTTCCGCATTTCTTCGTTTATTTTATTCTACTGTAAAGATATCTCCAGTTATAACCGTATTTCTCGTTTTATTTTGCCATTGTCCAAATTTTAGTGGTAATAATTAGATATATTCTAGCTGCTGCAAGCAATGTGCTTACTCCTTCCTGGTAATGACACTGTTCCGACGTTTCGGAGTCACTTATCTGCATATTTCAAGGTCAAGTAATTTTCCAGTTGTCAGTACTAGTGCTTAAGCTGGATAAATCAACAGATGAGCAAGACCGTTAATTTCTCACCCCCACCATAACCTAAAGTCTTCTGTTATACAGGGTTATTCGAATTGATTGTCGGGGTTTTAACAACTTGTCATACACAATACACTTGAGATGGGAGTATATATGTATTTTTATTTAATAGAACAACATTCCAAGTTTTTGTTACATACCTTACAGGTGCTCTGCATGTGCACCCCTTGTGATTCTACAAACATCAACACGATAATGAAATGTAAGCACACAACACGCCTTCTCACTGCCGTTCGCCGCCATCTTAGTAAACTGCACTCCAAGCGGAGAAATGCATAACTACTGCACACCGCATATCATAAAAGAAGACTTTGAGAATTTCTAGATCCATCGGTGCAACTACATACTCCTATCTCAAATGTACTGTGTATGACAAGTTGTTAAAACCCCGATAGTCATTTAGAATAACTCTGTATATTATATATATATATATATATGGTCAATTTTGAATTATAAGTAAAAAACAAATATTTGTGTCACTTGTGAGACGCGCTTTATGCGGTTAAAATAGCACGTCTTTTAGTCCATTTTTTTTATCCACACTGTACCCTCGCAAGTAAAATTGAACACAATTATGTAGTTTGCTGTGTTAAGTCCATTATTAGGTTAGTCCATTATAAGCGATAAAGTTAGTAATATTTCCATTTGCATTTATACATTCATTCCTTTCGTCAAAGTCACTTTTCCCAAAACAGATAAATGACATATGACCAAAATAATAACAGGATAGACAGACAGACAGACAGACAGACGATGTTAGTTTGTGAACATGGTGGGTTCTATAGGTCTATATGTTTTTGTTTTATCAGCGTTCCTGTCTCATTTACATACTTGGCCATCACGATTAATAATTTCAAAATTTGATAAAAAAATAATTAGCGGTATATTTTCGAAGACATGTTAATGAAAATTGGCACAGGTAGGCTGCCTCACAAACCTGTGTACAGCCCCACAATTATATAATTTTTTGTTGTGTTATCGTATCTACCGATAACCAAAAACAGTAATCTGCACTTCCTTTACTATGTCAACTTTCTCCGCATTGTAAAAATAAAAGAACACGTGTAACGAGACATGAACCATTAGGCTAAATTCCTTACTCAAATTTGCCTTCCTAAATGCAACGACGCCGTCGCCTCAGTAGTTTTTCAGAAAGGTTTCTCTTCGAATTTCTGTCCGTGTGTGTGTCCATCGTGATTATTTTTCATGCTTTTCCTCATTCTTTTAAATCTTCCATTACCCATTCTCTTGGCTCAAGCTGTAAAGCTTCTAACTTGCCTGGAGACGATGACGCTTTCAAAATTCACCCCAAACACTCACCTCCGTACTGAACCGTTTCGTATATTTCCGCAGTCATCCATGAAAATTCCGGGAGTTTAACTTAAATTAGGTTACCTCTGCTTTTTCCCACATCTTTTCCATTTGACATATCTTTTCATAAAGTCATTCTGTGCAGTGACATATGATACACTGACAGCGTCATTTAAGACCTGTTACATTTACTACTGGTGGCCGCTGTACTCTGGCCGGTACAGTGACTTGCTGCGGGCTGGAAATTTCGGGGATCGAACGTCTGTGGGGGCGAGATTTTCCCCATCCGTCCAGAGACTGGGTTGGCCTTAGGCCCACCCAGTCTCCTGTACAGTGGACGCCGTGGTTCTTTCAAGGAGTAAAGCGTCTGGAGCGTGGAGGTAAAGACCCATCCCATTTAGTGCCGAGGTTAAAGAAAGTGCAGAGCTATACATCTGCATTCCCAGTTGCTTTTATGACTTGTTCTAGTGTGAACTTTACCTTTCCCTTTCAATGTTACTCTACTGTTACTATTGCGAATAATAATAATAATAATCTCCTTTATGCAGGGTATTTATACTTATATCCTGAGACAAACTATGTCCCTAGGGAATAAAGTGTTGCAGCTATTCTGTTGTTACTATTCATGGTGCTTATATCATTAGTTCCAGTGTTGAATCTATTGTACCTTTACATTAGTACTTTCCAAAGTATGTGTGCAGTGCCCAATGTGGCTGTTTTCTGTAGTCCCTTGAATTCATGGTTTCCTGGTATGTTGCTCACGTATTTTCTGAATGACTTTGAAATAGTCCCAGTCGCCCCTATTATTACTGGTATCACCCTTGATTTTACATTCCACATGAACTGTATTTCTATTCTAAGGTCTTCATATTTTAGAAATATGAAGACCTTACAATAGAAATATTATTATTATTATTATTATTAAGTCAAATTCAGTTCTTGTTTATTAATGGGCTGTCAAATTACGTGGCCAAGAACAGAAAGAACACTTACGATGATGAAAAGATGATGATAATGACAATAGTAATAGCAATCCAGTCTCTTCCTAAGACTTTTGTGATCATGATATTTGCAATCAAAAAACTTCACTAGCCTTTACCTCACGTGCGTAATCGGGACGGAAAGTTGGCGATGCGCCTAGAGATTCATTTTACGTATTCAGACAAAAAAAAATTAATTATTGGACATTTCAGACACGCTACAAAATCTCAGGACAATTTCCCACTTTTTTTTATTTAATTCGTGATTTTATATTTTTCGGTTCAAATAAAATTCACGTTTTTCTTACAGCATGCTCTGAATTAAATCCCCAACTTGTTGTTTGAAGTTAAACAAATAAAGAAAATATGAGGTTATGGTCCTTGATGTAAATTTCTTACCCTGAAGGTGTAAGCAACAATTTCCTTCGAAACGTTCGTACGGGCATACCACACCATAAGGCGTAATGTCCATAAAGTTCCTACATAATCTGCTCTGAATTCATTCCAAATTTTGAATTTCGAAGACTGGGCACTCGTGGGGTGATTTGTTAAATAATCTTTCTTCTAAAACCCAGTGCAGATATTCTGTGTGCACTATACGTGTGTGCATTTCCTCTCCGGTAGCAAGAGACCCGGATGCACGCTTTCTCGCATGTCATCATCCGTAAACACACACGTAAGAGTACAAATTACAGTTTCTGCAAATTTTCATTTCAGCGGAGTGTAGTCTGGATTTGTCTCCTCTTTATAACACAAATCTTATATTTAAGAAATATTTGAATTTATTTGCATTTTCAGTCCAGAATTTTTCTTTGTTTTGAGGTTCGTAACTAAATTCTTCGCTACAACTCCTGACCACACTGTATACTGAATACAGATTTAAAATATTTTTTCCCCAGAATAGTCAAAATCCAGTCTCTGTCAAAAATTGTACTTTAATGTCAAAAGGCTTATTATAAGACCCGTTTTCTACTATTCTTAGAACTTCATGTTGGAAACTAAATATTTCAATTCTTATATATTTTTTCTTAACAAATTACAGCTCAGTGGTAACTGTGCTCAGCACTGCTACAATTATGAACAGCTTTGTATTGCACCCTTGACGCCCATTGCTAGTGGCAAATTCTTTATTTTCTCAGAATAAACAGCAATTTTTTTTATTAATGTCATCAAGTGACTAAATTTGTAATGCAGATGGGATTTCTTCGTGGTAAGAACAGAATTTTTAAACATCACGTATATTAAATTCGAACTTAAGAAGATTAATTATTGATCCTGTTCATGATCGAGCATAATTGGTGAGTAAATTTGATCTGCATCGAATGTTTTGAGAAAGTAACCATAAATGGCGTGTAGGATAGATGTTGCATTTTGGACGTACAGCACGCAAAATTTGCATTGTGATGTTGTCACTTAAGTTAAGTGTAGTGTGTAGTATGTGTGTACATAACAGACAGGTAAGTAGAAGACATTTTAAAACGTTTACAGTTACTGTGCAGTATAATTAATCTCGGACGAGCATATACGTTTATTTTGGGTGAATTTTTTTTTTGCAACCCAAAAGTTTTGGTTATCGGCCGATTGTCCGCTCGAGACAAGTTCTGCTCCGGTTGAAAAGAGGGTGCGAGAGATGAGGAAGGTGTGAGGAAATGCAAATACAGAATTAAACTTCCTTTTTCGTCCTCAGAAGACATAAAAACAGGGTGCGATTATGATATGACGTCACAAAATGTTGTTTCCTAAGTAACTGAAATATGAAAGCTTCGTAACAGGGATTTCCCAACCTTGTATATTTCCTGCAAAGTGTACCAAATTTAGTATAATTCTTGCTCCCTTTCTAGTTTTGTTGGAATTGAATGTCACTACCGCTAATTTAAAGAGAAATGTTTGGACTTTCATAATAGGCTTATTTCCTTTGTTGTTTTAACAACACTTTTTCACATACATCAATTACAAAAACAGAAAAGTGGGTAATGTATTACGAGGAATCCAAAAGCGGTCTTATGCTATTGTAAGAAACCAGGGAACCATTTTTTTTAAGTATCGAAAAAAGTAACAGGTAACGAGGGTGGGATTATCGAGCACCCTGTCCGGAATTCGAACCTGGAATTCTTTATTTTTCCAACTAATGCACACAAATTGTATTAAATAGTTATTAAAAACATTCAAAATTATAAAAGTTGCTCCAACATAATTCGGTTTACATAAACCATCATCATGGAGTTACAAACTGTGCTTAGCTAAAATTACATTTCTGGTTCCAGTATACATGTCGTTCCAGATGTTTTCAGTGTCATGGCCGTCGGCCACAACACTGAAAACATCTGGAACTTCTCAGACTTGCAACAGGCATTGTAATAATAATAATAATAATAATAATAATAATAATAATAATAATAATAAAGCCGTTATAATAAAGTCATCAAACACGACTTATATTTCGATCTAAAAGCAACAACTACAATTTCTGCTTTTTGTAACAAGTCTTTACTAACCTGTATAAGAACATAGAAAGTCGTAAATTTACAACAGCCTATGCAGAATTATAAAAGAATGAGACCTCAGCGTTGAGCGGTTCTGCATGCACTGTTTTAAAGTGGCTCTTCAAAAAAGCCGCAACATGTAGCCGTGGTTGTATAAAAAATAAAATTTTTGCCTGAAATATACATTGACCGATTTTTTATTTATTAATACAACAGAATGAGTCACGTGAAGACAATAGACTTGTAATATCACGTCTTTTTCTTTAAGCTACAGAATAAAAGAAATGTTTTGTCACAAATCTTTGTAACCGTATGGAGATAATTGGAAATCACCTTTCGACTTACTCATTACCCCGATTTCTGCATACTCTTTAATTGGGGGGGGGGGGTTTGTTGTTAAAATTTCGGTACAAACCAATCAGATGACGGTAAAAGACACATGTAACGGGTGATTAGAAACCTCAATAAACTCGAGCATTCTCTGTGACCTAATTCCCCTGCCAACAGTTGAACCTGGCGTTTCCCGAAACATTTTTGGCAGAGCCTTGCGGGAGGTTGAGGGGGGTTGACAGTAGTGAAGGATTTTATTCTTGCGTGATTTCGAGTGCCCTGGGAGAGGGGACGGAATGAATTTTTTTTTTGGCACTCCTCTCTCACATTAATTCCACCCACTTTACATCAGCCAATGGCCAACATGGGGCGGTGTGGCCCCAACTTTTTTTTTTTTTCAATAGGCTCATTCAGGAAATTGGCGAATGAGGTGTCAGACTTTTTCCTCCTTACTACTATTTCGCTTAGAGCAAAACAGCTGTATGTCGCATTATTGTGTACAACTTTATCTGCAGAAGGATTTCTCTGCATATTGCACAAAGATTCGTTCAAAGTTGCCGCGTGAAGTAGGATCTTACATGAACAGTTTAGCTACTGACAGTACAGTCTCTACATTTACTGAACTTCATGATTCATCACACTATTCACAAATTCTGCCATCGTGGTCTTTACTGAGCCAGTTGAATCCGTTTCACTTTATTCCGTATGTACCCAAGATTATGATAATAGTAATAGCAATAATAAAAATAATAATATTATAATTACTATAAGATGGATCATCAGGCAGTGGGATGTGAGGGTATGGAATGGATGGAGCTGGCTTAGGATAGGGACAAGTAGCGGACACTTGTAAATGCGGTAATGAAATTTCGAGTTCCATAAAATGCGGGGAATTTCTTGACTAGCTGAAAACCGTTTAGCTTCTCAAGAAGGACTTTGCCCCAAGGATTATTATTATTACTATTATTATATTACCACTAGGTGGTGGTGGTGGTGATGATGATGGTGGTGGCGGTATAATCATTATCTAAACCCCATTTTCAGCTAGGTCTGCCAAAATGTGTCTTCTGTTTTGCCAACTAAAACACTGGCGCATCCTCTGATTTGTGTCATATCTACCGACAGTCAGTGGGGAACTGACATGTGGCCAACCTTTATAGAAGTACACCGTTTCCAAGACGGGGAATGTATCTACCAGTGACAAACGTTGAGTCGTATATGTCAGTAATGGGAAAGCGGTTTCATTGAAATAGAGGCTGGTGTGGTGAAATGGAATAATTTGGTCCAGGATATGTCTTTTTGGGACGGTGCTTAAAGTTAATCGACCGTCCACTGGTCGGTTGTTATATTGAGCCACCACGGCGAGACGAGTTGTCGTGATGCAGACTGCCGGGACAGTCTCCATAGATATTTGCCTGTGCACGTGTACTGAACAACCAGTAGCGGACATCCGACTAAGTGTTGTCCTCCAGCTTCGCCTTAAGTTTCCAGCTCAGAACCCCTCACCGCGGACAGTCTAACACGTCAATACTTAGTAATTAACAAACTTAATGCACAAATTCTTGTTTTATAGTAAGTTTATTATAAAACAAGAATTTGTGCATTAGGTTTGTTAATTACTAAGATTATACTGAGATGCACGTTCAGCAAAACATAAAAACGTCAATGCTTGTCTACATATGTGTCATAATAAGTAGTTTCTTTATCAGAATTTAAGCAACAAAAAAGCAATCCTTGGATCGTGACTGGGTCCAAATGGACCTCTTCGAACATCAAAAGGCATTTTCGTATTCAAAAAACCACAAGCATTCTTGCCTACATAACTATGGACTATTCGATTATGTTCCTACAGCACGCGGTTAATTGCTTTGAACCATAAAAGAGATCCTCACGAAAGGTAACTTTTAAGTTTTCAGGCCAGTGGTAACGTCTGGCAACATTATGGAATCGATACATTTTCGGAGGAGATATGTTCATGTGTTCCGTAAATACAGTTCTCAGAAAAATTAAAAAGTATTTACCCAATTAGGTTTCCCAGGTTAGTTTTTTCTAAACGAAAATACTGTGTAGTCTATGAGATAGAAGGTAAATATTTGTTGTTACTTAAACAAAATTTACATTTCTCTTCCACCAAGCAGCCTTCTTCACACTCCACAGTTCTACCTTGTCTCTAACCTGCCTTTACCAGAAGGACGAGAGGGTATTGTGTGGTAAACTCCGTATTCTTTTTATTCCCAACTAACTCCCCTCTAAGAAATGCAGTATATATCAGTCTCCTAATCTCTTCCCTTTCGTGTTTTAGTCCAGGCTGAGGATAAAGTGCCTCAATACGTGAACCCGTCTAATCTGGTAGATTTATATGTAGGTTTCGGAGAAACCTACTGTGTCTTCACTGCAGGCAAATCCAGAAGACGGAGACTGTATTTTATTCGAAACATTTGTAAATACAATGTTAATAATAATCCAAACAGATGCAACAGTATGCAGATATTTATTTACTGCAAAGTCACTCTACATGTTTCGGGTGTCACAGTACTCATCATCAGGAGTACTAAAAACTGTAACCGCAACCACCGGTACAGGTCATCATACTGGTACAGCTACTTCCCTCCAACGTGGCCTGATTAGGCCACGTTGGAGGGAAGTAGCTGTACCGATATTATGACCTGTACCGGAGACTGTGGCTACAGTTTTTAGTGCTCCTGATGATGGGTGCTCTGACACCCGAAACATGTAGAGTGACTTTGCAGTAAATAAATATCTGCATACAGTTGCATCTGGTTGGACTTTTATTAACATTGAATTACGATGCACGGAACCATAAGCTTAAAGTCTGTAAATTTCTCCCACAGTACAGGACATTACATTCCAAAACACAGGCGTTTTTCGTGTTAGCGAGAATTTCATATCAAACATTTGTCATATTGACTGTGATTCTGATGAATAGTTCCTGCCGTTTACATATCAATGAAAATTTCTACGTTTGTGTATGTAATTTTGCAGACTGCTGAGGGTCTAGCATGTTGACACATCATTCCCTTCCACTCGACCCCACTTGTGACTTACTCTTATTGTAGGTCTACCAGTCGGACATTCATTTTTCTCATTCAAGTAGCTACGGTGATTATTCTTTATATGTACTAGCGCACATGTGTATTGGAATCAAGAGTGGCTTATGAAAGGCAATACTTACTTACTTATTTACTCCATGGTGCAGAGTCCTTCTTGAGAAGCTAACTGGTTTGCAGCTAGTCAATAAATTCCCCGCATTTCACGGAACCCGAAGGTTCATTACCACACCCACAAGCGTCCGCCAACTGTCTCTATCCTGGGCCCGCCCAATCCAGTCCATACACCAACATCCCATCTCCTGGAGATCCTTCCTAATATTATCCACCCATCTACTCCTAGGTCTCCCCAGTGGTCCCTTACTCTCCGGTTTCTCCACCAAATGAAAAGCAATTCTACATCTAAAAATTTACGCCAAATGCACAAAACAAACCCGCTCATTATTCACCCGGATTTTTCTTCAAATAAATTGTAGAGCTTCAGAAATAATGGCATTGTTCTTTAATGTCCGTAACTGTGCAATTTCATGCACATTATCTGAGCACTTACGAAAAGCAAACCATTAGATTCTTCATGTTTGTCCCCCTATCTGTTAGCGTATAAAAAGCTACACCCGATGAAGGGATACGCCTAAACTTCAGGATGTCTCAAATTGGTTAACATATTCCGAATTAAGTCGAAGTCGGACGAAAATAACAGTGACGTACCTGACACCTAGAACTACACAAATTTATGACCTCTTGCCAAGACTAGACTTCACAATTGACACAGACTGTACTGTCTGCGTTACTAGCTGAGGCTGAAGAAACACTTGAGCGTCGACTATTCAGGATAATCGATAATAGGCATCGGTGACCGATTTTTTTTAGGAATATCGATTTAAAATTCCGTCGAATTATATCCAATTTGATACCCAACTTCTGAGAGACTCACTGTAGTGTCATTCTTTCATCAATATCAATGTGTGGAATGTCTAATTAAGGGGTAGAGGGTGGGGAATTTAAAAGTTTGTCTGCAGTCTAGAGTTACTGGGCTCGTAATTCTTGCCAGTGATGTAATTTGTTATGCTATTCTTGCAAAACCTACGGGCTGGAAGGTCCGGGATCGAATCCCGGTGGGGACGAGATTTTTCGTCCGTCCAGACCGGACCTGGTACCCACCCAGCCTCCTGTAAAATTGGTACCGGGTCTTTCCCGGGGGTAAATTGCGGCCGGGGCGTGCTGCTGACCACTCACCCCCTTCTAGTGCTGCGGTCAAAGAAGAGTACAGCTATACCTCTACCCACCCTCTGGGCCACACCAGGCCTGTAACAGGATCACTTTACCTTTTATTCTTTCAAACCGGCTAGTATTAAGCACAAAAAGTTATTCCAAAATAATTACCAACAAGATGACACTTATGGACTATCCTTTATTTCAGGGTTAGTCGTCCTTCACTCTACATGTTTAGAGCTTCAGGGAGCTCATCATCAGGAGTTCA
>Ga0123354_10006245_pt1 | contig 17644 bp, 10 predicted proteins | sample TergutLab28metaG_2_FD_97872 | JGI IMG/M metagenome (GOLD analysis project Ga0123354, IMG submission 97872) | Labiotermes labralis P4 segment gut microbial communities from Petit-Saut dam, French Guiana - Lab288 P4 | ecosystem: Host-associated > Arthropoda: Insects > Digestive system > Gut ...
TATATATATATATATATATATATATATATATATATATATACATACATACATACATACATACACACCATATAATAAAGATGAGAAGAAATTAAAGTGTAGGCACATAATTAAAAAAATTTGGAAACACGAAACAGGGTGTCCCTTTTATCGTAACCCTCAACACAACTGCCGTCACAGGATACCCAGGCTAACGCAGGCTACCTAAGTAATGATGTTTTCATGCGTGGGGACACAATAGAAGGGAAACTCTGCAGATTAAGATAGGCAACATTTTCATCCATAAGTATGAATGTTTGTAACTGACAGACTTACTGTACTTGAATTGCCTTCTACACTTAACTATGGCCGTATAGTAGTAATCTGGCATTAAGTTGCTTTACCAACAGTTTGGCATTAGTAACAATAAATGTTATACATGAGGATTTGCAGAACCCAGTGCAGCCACTCTCAAACTAATAATCATTATGACTATTCACATTCCCATAAAACTATCTACATGTACTGAGCAAGCATCAAGTATTCATCTATGCATACTGTCATCCTTAAAAAAAATAAGCAAATATTTCATATTTTTGAATGCACAGTATAGCATGAACTACAGAACAACATTTTTATGTCTTTATATCCAGATCACATACTGCTTATACAATGAGTAAAGCATTATAATTGACTAATGTGACAATGAATTCTGTGTTACATATGAATCTTCTATATTCCAGGCTCTGTCACATATTAGGGGCTCTAACTTTATATTCCATACTGCAAATATAAATACACATGCCTCACATGTCACCAAGGTGCATAAGTTGATTGTGACACATCATAAAAAAAAAATATATTCCTTCTTTTCAGATAGAGCTCTATACCCATGAATCAACAGCAACAATTCCAACAAATCACATTCCATTTAGCAAGTTAAATAGAACAGACTCATACTTGACATACATTTTCTGTGCAATAAAAATACATACAAACAAAATTTATTTCCAACTTATTACACGAGTTCACAATAATAACATAACTACTCTGACATATTTCAGCTAAGGTATGCAGCCATTCTCTAGGAGTACATAATACACAGAGGTCATGTATAGTATACATGATCTTTTTACTACCTAAGATGGCTACAGACACTAGCTGGAACATGTCAAAGTAGCTACTTTACATATATGAACTAGTGAAATAAGTTTGAAATAAATTTTACTAGTATATGAAAGAGTCGTACTGAATGTGCACAAATGCATCATCTTCCCCTTACAACATTAGATTTTTGTGACCACCTTAATTGTGACTTAAAACTTCTACAATTCTCCAAGTGCACACAAATGCTAATACAAAATTGTCACCTGCAATTCTTAACATACATGACTCAACTACTTCTTTCTTAAATCTATTTACATTACTGACACCCACATTCATGGCACTCATTAGGCAAATACTCTTAATTTATACTTTCTACATCTGAAGAGCAGAAACTGAAGCTCCTGAATAATAATAATTTGTAACCTACAATTTTCACTACCTATAATTACAGCCTAGTATTACAATTCCATCACTCTTTAATAAGACTATGCTCCAACTCAACTTCTACATAAGGTGACATCCTTCTTTGCTTCTTGACCCTTCTACAGAGCAATGAGCCTTGTTCTGCAGTTCTTCCACCTCTCCTGCAGCTTCCTGTGTTCCTCAATCTGTAGTTCAGTTACTACATGTCTCCCTACACCAGCGCCAGTTCCAGCTTTCAGTTTTCTAGGGTCTAAGTTTGCCCCAAGGTTCTGCATACCTTTAGCAAATTTTGAAAGTGGTGACAGGACCAGATCCTTGGTTGCAGCAGCTGGACTTGTAATGACATTTGTAAGTCCGCTACGAATTGCTTTAATTGCACTCTCACTTTGTGATGACGTTATATTGAGACTAAGGTCTTGTACAGATGATGACTTCTGACCTTCAACAAGATGCCCTGATTGGTCTGTCAGAGTATTCTTTGATGATGAACGCATAATCTGATCACCTTGTCCTTTACCATCTTTTCCTTCTTCACCCCTCTTTCCCTGACTTTTGTCCACCTGACTGGAGGAGAGGGACAGCTTACGAGCAAGCTGAAGTGTGTTTGGAGGAGTCAATTTCACTGACGAAAGTAAAGATTTCATTTCTGTTTGCTCTGACCTGCTGTTAGATTCATTTTGCTTTCTCTCAGATACTATGTGCTTCATACAGGAGTCTTCTGCAACCAAAGACTTTTGACTAGATCTTAAAGATGCTATTACAGCAGATCTTTCATCCTGAGCAGTTGTTGTATATTCAACTGTGATTTCAGGTGTTGTTGATCCACCTTTATGAGGGCTTGGGGTCAGAGACGAATTTACAGACACTGTATGTCCAGTAGATGATGAGAAAGGTGGGACTAGACTAGAAACATCAAGGCTCAAATCTGATCGGGAATGGGTAAGAACATGGCCACAAATAGAAACATTCTGGACTACACGAGAGAGAGAAACATTATCTATTAGAGGAGCTGCAGAAGGTTCAAAATGCATAAAAGGATCCAAGGTTCTGTGGCTATCGAGGAAGGAATGGTTTACATTATCACTAACCTTTGTTTTCATTATAATTCCAACATCTGGCAGGAACAAATCAGCAGGCTTAATTTCCACATTGAGGACAGATCTTGTTTGAGAAAGGGGTGGATCTGGTCCAGCCAGCAATGACGTCTGATGGTGAACACAACTGTATGGAACTACCTCTTCATCTTCATCACTGGAGTGCTTTGAAATTGTAGCTACAGAGTTCACATCCTGTAGCACATTATCTGGAACCCCAAGAGTGAAGATTGGCCCATGTTTCTGAAATAGAAATGCCAACTGGGCCTCAGGAGAAAGTATAATATATATTTCAATCTACAGGTTCAAAGAACAGACTAGAGAAGCACATTTTTCCTTTCTTCTTTTGTACTGAAGGACATGCCTCAACTGGCAATTTCTTCTGTGATTTCATAAGGAAATTTATACATACCAGAAAAAGTAACTACACAGAACACTGTAATCATTCTTCTTCACGATACTGTTTGTAAAAATGCCTGTTGGAGCATACTGATGTCATGCCAAGTTTCATTTGAATTAATTCATATGTTTAAGAACTGTGTAGATGTATGCATGCATGCCTCATGTGTGCGTGTGCATGTATGTGTGTGTGTGTGTGTGTGTGTGTGTGAGTGCACGCGCATGCGTATCACACACACACACACATATGCCTGCCATAATTGTCTTGATGAGGGAAAAAACTTAAAAATATGGTTTCAGATTTACAGTAAGGATATATTTCCATATTGTTTTTCACATAAATAATTTCCCTGGTTACCCCTTTAAAAAGCACACCTCCTGCCTTGATAACCAAACATAAATAACATCATGGCTAAAGCTAAATCATAAAGAACAACAAATCAGAAACAGTTACTTATCCTTCTACTGTCCCTATCAGTGAGCAACAATGTACAAACAAATGCAAACATAATTCTGGCTAGACAATCTCATGGATCAAGACTATTTAGAAGACAGACGTAAACATGGGAAAAATGGATTTTTGAAAAATGTGTTGTGAGAACATGAAATGGGTTGAAATGGCTATGGAGAGGGTCAATGGTAAGATTCTGTGCCGCCAGTAATAAATCCTTACCTTCCATGACAAATAGAAAATTGCTGCAGAGGTGAATGACAGATAATTGCAGAAGACCCCATACCATCAAGGTAAATAACCAACAAGCAATCAGTTGCCATTACACTAACATATTTGTTATTACTTCATTTTTAATATTAGTGGCAATGAAGGGATTGACCATCACTACTAATAATGAGAAGAAAATATAAAATAATAAACCTGTCAGCTGAACGACAACTATCATCTTCAGACAGAAGCACAATCAATTCCCAAAATGTCATAGATAATGGACAATTTCCAAAATCACACCAACACAATGGAGGTATGTGTTACCTTATCCTTTTCTGTATCATCCACAGCCTGTTTTGGCCTCCGCGTATTAAAGCTGTGGCCAAGCTTGTTCAGTTTGTTGAACTGTTGAGTCACATTATTCAGTGCCTTTGTACCTACATTCTTGAGAGACAAGAGCTGAGTCTCTGACACATTACGAGTCATGTGAGGCAGTGAAGCAACATCTAAGTAACTTCCTGGTCCCAGCAGACTGCTGCTGTCTGAAGACAACACCTTACTCTTCCGCTTGTCCAGCTTAGTCTGTTTGAATGGTACTGCCGGTAGGTGGGCAATTTCAACTGCAACTACAAATGCCTCGCATATTGCTTTCAAAGATTCTGCAAGGAAAGAGTAACCACTTATCTTCTAATTTTGGGGACCACATAAATTTTTTTTTACACTTATAAATATTTATAAAACTACAGACCTATATGTAAACTACATACTATGATACACACACACATATATATATACACACACACACACACACACACACATTATTAAATTTTCTTTCATCTAAGATACATGGGTACTTAAACTGCATGGTTTTAGGAAATTTGTCACATGCTACTATACTTGGTCATTGAGTGAATTATTGCAAAAATAAAACAAACACACATGTTCATAAACATTCTTTCACCCAATCATTCTTTTGTTTCATTCTTTGACTATGTCACATTGTTTAGAAAACATTTCAATAAAATAAAATAACTTATACACAGCTGATGTATCAAACTCCTTCATTTACATATTAACAGTTTAGTTAGAGCAGTCACTGAAATTTTACAGGGAATCATTTCTTTACCATCTTCATTCCTCAATTTTACCTTCCATTCCTTTATCCCTTACACAGCTTTATCCCTTAGAAGTTACATCTCTGTCCATCAGATGCCACAGTTTTGAATATTGAGCTGCTACTACTACTGGACAAAATGACATTAATACACACCCATGTAATACCCTGTTTCAACATGCCAACTGCAGGAAGGCTGAACAGAAACTAACCATTTTATGAATCCCATTTCTTGTCTTTTAAGTCCTCAAGAGTAAACAATATCCCACATTTGTATGCTTTATTTTATTTGCTACTCTACAACCTCTCAAATGGCATACAGCTGGACCTACTTTGCTTGACTTTAATTTTAGCTCAAGACTCCAAAGGACAGACAACCCACAGACTGATTCTGATAATACTTCGCACAACACATTCCATAATCATCCTAAAACTGCTGCCAACATTTCAAGCTCTTATCTTTGTATTCCAATGTGTTCTGGCTCTCACAGACAGACATATGGAAGGATGAACAGACAGACAGACACATATATCTTCCTTCAGTATGTAGATTTAGAAGATTTCGTAAAAGGTATGTAAAACTGTTACAAATTTTGTACTAACACAATGAAGACTGTGATTTGATAAATAAGGTACAATGGATTTATAAAAATAGGGAGAAACCCAAATTCCTACAATAGGTGCAATATTCGCTTATTGCAGATATAAATCAATAGGTTTGAGATTCATGAACCAAAAATACAAATCTACCACTGAATCAGCACTCACACTACAAACACTGCACCACACAGGGTCAAAAATTATTTATTTTTGTACTTCAGTAAATATTAACTATAATTAATTTTATGATTAATATTAATTTTTCTTACCATCAGTCTGTCCTCAGAAACTTTTTAATTTGAACTTCACATAAAGTACAAGTTATAATCGACCAATATGAATAAGAAACAACTTGACCCAACATCTTTTCTTGTAGGTGTCCAATACTGTACTTCAATGATATCTGTTCAACACTCTTGAGGAAACAACTTAAAGACAGCCAAATGTAACCTCCCCCCATGCATTCATTCACACACTTTTATGCAAGCAGTGTACAAAAACATAAAACATGTGACATCCATCCATACCAATCATTTCCTCGTGCGTCTTGATTCCAACAGCCAAGTTGTTGAAAAACCTGAGGTTTGTAGATCTGAACATATGATAATAGCCAGAAACAGAAGCCACCTTATAGTTCAGTCTGATGCAGTGATGCTCCATCTTTGAGGTCTGCTTAAACAACGATACTGTGCCACCGTGCTCCGGCACCCCACATTCAATCAGTGTCAAGTCATCTAGCAGGATACGCTGGTATTTTGTGATCCTATCCAACTGGTCATCATACCTACAAATACAAAAGGTTCCGGCTTTCATGGCAGGAGGATTCAGACTGAAGTCTTCAGGGTTGTGACACTGTGCTCTGTAGTAATATAAGTGGATATCACTTTAGCAAAACATGCCGCCTCTATATTCATGGTCAAAGTGACGAGGTGGAATGTGGTCAGGTTATATAAACATGCTGTAAGGAAGGTGAGGACACAGGTACATGTGATGGAGAGAGAGAGAGAATTTATAGCCCAGTCCAGGTCGTCAGAAATGGTGAACAAGAGATGTGAGAAGAAATGGCCCTTACAAGGGACCTGCTCACCATTCCTGTTGGATCAGTCAGTGCACACAATCCATGAACTTCCTGCCACATAAATACTCTGGTCCCTAACATGGGCAGTCTTCTGTATTGACATTTCTTCTTCCTTTGAAGACTTGAAATGATCTCAATTAATTTTTAAAATTTAGTCCGTGCTTCACACACAATACAGTGCATCTTCATTAGGAACACTAACAGCCACCTTAGTTATAAAAAGGCCTACATCATCACAACCACTGACTTTCAGAGAAATGTTTACCAGAAATATTCAGCTCTGAGCTATGGACATTTTTTTGTTGAGCATCTAGCATATCTTCTAGAAACGTCAGCTAGTGCTGTACCTGCAGCACTAACAGTAACTTACTCTGCAACATAATATGAATCCCTTGTCAGTATCAAGATCGTGTCCATTTCTGTCTCAGTTGGATCTCCAGACCTGAAAAACAAAACATATATTACTTTACACCACTGTCACAAACATAATACAGATTCTCCAACATATGACTGCTACATCTTATGAAGTAAAACACTATCTATTAAAAATTTTAGCTGCAGAAGTGGATTGAGACACAGTCCCTTGGCACTACTCAGAGAATCCTCCTGTACAGTCGCTGATGATTAATTGTACAGCAGGGTCCCTTACAAGCTAATAGTAACAACTGAGTTATAATCTGCTTACCTATATGTCCTGAATTAAGTACCTAGACACCTTCAACCTCAATGCTGACACCAACGTTCATTTTAAATTTTCTAAGTCAACTGTTCACCATTTTATCACTCAGTAGTCCTATATGAAGGACTGCAATAGAGATGGCAGACTAACATTAATGTTAAATACAAGGAAGCAAATCTCTGTTAAAGTGGACTGGACTCCACCAGTAACGGGTCAGGTGTAGCATTATTGAACCCTCCAGCTTGTAATACAATAAATGTGGTGGACATATACATGGCCTGCATCAAATAACGAAGTTGGTAGAGGACTCTGTTTTTCAGGAATATATTACACATCACTTAGTATTCAGTTCTGACACTTCAAAGGAACACAGGAAACTCATCTTCACGGATCTAGAGCTCCAAGACCTCTAGACCCCTGAAGATGTAAGTTACTGGGTTGCTTTGGAATGCAGAACTCATTACTCAGTGATACAGCGTCATATACCAGACAGAAAGAGTCCTGAAACATGGTGCCATGAAAATGTCACAACTTGGTACAGTTACACAGGATCTGCAAAAAGTAAGAGAGATTTCAGAGTCCTCTGCTCTGCAACATGATGCCGCATCACTGGGTAACCAATTCCTGATTTTTTTAAGGCATTATGTTCCTTTGCATTGTTAGGAACTGATTACCCAGTGATCTGGTGTCATATCCCAGAAGAACAGAGTCCTCAACCATACCATGATGAAAACTCAAGACTTACACTGGATCTGCATTGATAAGTCCCCATGCTCCCAGAATTATGTCTGTGTCACTAATCAACATCTTTTTGCAGTCCTCTATGAGCAATTTAACATGTTCTGCAGTAGATGCACTATCCACTTCATCATCAGTCTTCTCCTGGCTGAATACATCCTCTGACACAGGATTACCTGAGACAGAAACATTGGCATTCATGGATTAAAGATGATGCTATAGACAGTGTCTATTAATTAGAAGGTATAAAAATCAGGTCAGTATTAAACACACATTACACTGCTCTATACAAAACTGCATGTTAAGCCCTTTCCTAACAGCATAAATACATTACACACCTAAAGCAACTGGACCACAACTCAGATAACAAATATTTCTGAGATTTTGTCTACAAAAACCAAACAGAAGTGCCACCAAGCATGAAGATGACCTTAAGTGCAATGTCAGAAGCAATTCTGGCTTCCAAATAGTGCAGTAAAGTTTTTTTCTTTTTAGTTGTAACCGTTACTCTACAAAATAATGCCAGTAGCACCATCACTGGTTTAACCAAGGGATGAAAAATTTGTGGGAGCCCCCAGCCACAAAGACCAACAATAATGTGGCCTCGTAATCAGCCCACAGTAACAGTTGTGACCCTTTGTCAAAAAAAGTTTGTACACCCCTGGTCACCCTGTATGTTACATACCACTAAAATGCAAGTGATACCTTTCAACTCCCACGCACAAGTAGAAGCCAGGCCTCCATCACACATCAGACACAGTCAGCCATTAAGATCAGAATGTATCTCTGTTAGCAGTGTGCTGATAAGTGCACCAGATAACTCAGTCCCTGTTCAATTACCTAATTTGATGACACCTGTCAAAACACCCATCTGCAGTGTGTCAAAGGCATTACAAAACAAGGTGCATAGCCAGGGCACGTAATGGGGATGGCACAAGAGGATTAGGAAAAACTTGCCAAAACATTTTTACACTGCAGACACAACTAACACCCAGAGGCTTGGAGGAGCATATCTGGGACAGAGCGATAGAAATTTAAAAATGCAGCCCACTCACCAAACATTACATCATTTAACAATAAAAATTTGATCCTTGTGTTCATATATCTGATGCCTGTCACATTAACTCTGAAACAAACATCATTTGGAGCACCCCACACAGAAATTTTGTGAAAGATCTTCAGTTTCCTTCCCCTATAAATTAAATTTAAAAAAAACTCTTTTTTTTTAAACTTTGCCCATCACCTTGTGTGTATGAAACTCTGGAGGTTGAGTAAGCATTGCTAATACAGATATAAGATCAAGGTCTGCAAGAGACAAACTATTTATGTATCATGTATGATTGCATACAGTTGTAATCATAAAACAATGTTTACTGGTCCAAATTTAAAAAAAAAAATGTAAGTAACAAATATAGGAACACTCACCCAACATCATATCAATTGTGGCCTGTCTGTATGTGTCCTTGAAGCGACTTAGGTAGTACCTGGATAATAACAACACAAGGTATGTTAGTTTAAGAGAATAACAGAATGATACTCTCTGCGCTGGTTTTATTTAACTAAACCTTGTGGATTCAGTTCTTCTCAGATAAAACGTTTCTTCATTCAGCAAGCAGTTCCCATGTTTCAAAGAAAAATGCGACCTTCAAGTTCAAGGGAAATGAGGACATCTTTACACTTGAAGATGAAAGCACATGCACACACACAAGGTACAGCCCTACTTATCTGACACAAACAGAACTGAAGAACAACTCTATAATAGGAAATGTCACACAATATGGAAGAATAATGAGAAAGACAAGGGTAAATATAAATTCAATGTATAAAGTCAATTTATTATTAAATCAGAAGTATGGCTCTGGTGGTCCCCACTGTCTGGCAATGGTAACACAAAAATAAATTCAGACTTGAAATAAATTAAAATTAGAATTGGGTTATCAGATGTTGTACATACAAGTGCAGAATACAGCTCTTGACATTTACAAAACATCTTGAACTGTTACTCTTTTCTTAACAGTTAACCCACTGTCAACTAACACTCTCTCCAAGACACTGTTAGCCACTGTCCAAACAGCAACATATGTTACTACAGTATTTTTTTTGTCATAAAAGAGTCATAACCTTAACATTATGTGTTTGTTTCTTAGCCCAAAGAATATCCATAAATAAAGTAACAATGCAGCAGTAACAGCAACTTCATGCCATTTAAGTGAAGTTGCAAGAACAAACAAGGTGCCATTTAAAGAAACCTTCCTGGCATTAACTATGGGTGTCAGTGAAGGCTTATATGACATTAGGTGAAGAATGGTGTCAACTTATCTCCTGGATGTAATGATACAAGCTGCAGTGATGTTCCTTATGTAACAACTTTTAGCACAAAATGTAGAAAATTCATACATGTAGGGCCTGAACTTATCTAAACTGTCTTGCCAGTATTATAAGAAATAAAATTTAAAAAAGTAATACAATGGATTGCAGTGGTAAGCTTCTTGATTTGAAATGTCATAATATTTGTACTTTGTACAGAAATATCTGCTGCAATTTCTAAAAATATTTGGTTTGTTTATAGAAGCTACAGAATTGACTGTCTACACCCTGCACAGTAATTGAGACTGCAGGAGCAGATCAACACAAGGTACTTCAGAATTTTATCTATAAATATTTAAGACCAAGTCATCCCACAGATCAGGCAATTATATAACACCTTCTCTCTCTGAAGGATCGGGTTCAAAAGCATAGCACTCCAAAAGTGAGTTGCAATTAACAAAGCACCAAGAAGGCAGGTTTCTCTCCATGTACTTTGGTCTTCCCTGCCATATCATCCTCAGTCCTCAACTACAGCTTAAAACTTTGACCCCATATACAGGTCACAATTTTATCTTAACCACTCACACTCCCAATAACTATGATCACTAATGTCACTGGCTGAAGGAAACTCACCTCTGCCAAAATGAGGGATAGCGTATGGGATAAATAAGGTATGCAGAGACTACAGACAGAATTCCAACTGATCGATTCTCCCCACACCTCCCACAAGCTGTAGGGCTTTCCCCTCCAGCATACTTCCCTGTAGACCCTACAGTCATCTAATCATTCTCTTCACAGGAATATTAATACTGATAACCATGTTCTAACCCTTGCTGGTAACAAGTACTTTGGACTGCATCCTACTGGCAGGGGTTGGGTAAAGTGGAACAAAACAGTGGACATACGGCTGTATCATCATGCCATGCTGTGTCACAGATTGAGAACATTCTTAACCCTTGGTGGTCCAAATTGTTGTTGTAAATTCCAACAGTCTGGTCCAAATTAATATTTCAGAAGATCTATAATCTTCAGGGTTCAAAAGCAACTGGTAGATAAAAGAAACTAAGGGAAAACCAACAGAGAAAACTGCAAACAGCACATTAATCTGAACCTGACACTGGAGCTATTACAGCGAAAAGCATGGTTGAAATTAAATCAACATTGGACCGATAAGGGTCAACAGCCTTTTCCCATTCCCCCAACCCCTTACCTATATCTGTTACAACCTCCAAGTTGACACTCTTGTTCTGGGTAGTGACCAATACAGTCTTAAAACCAGTTTGGATCTTTTATATGGAAATTCCCTCTTGGCCAGCCACCCCAGGTAAGTGTCTCTGACCTGGCATCATGGGGTTGTGGATGGTCTACGTAACTTAGGTTCATCCCCAAAAAGTCTACTAGGTATTTTGGTTTACCTGATTATGTAATATGGGCATGAATTTGTTGTTTGGCTTGGAGACTGTAAATATGGCCATGTTTGAGTTCATTGTTCCCTCATGTCTATGTATATTTTATTAATGATTTTATGCAACACCCTCGTGACTTCCACAATATACAGTCCAGAAGGAGGGGGGTGTAACACCACCCATCAACGTGACTGCTTTCCTCAGACTTAATATAATACAAATTACATGACCACATTGGTTTGTAAAATTGCCTTACAACAATTTATCTTACCTGTACACAGAAGCATTTTGTTCATTTACTTTCAGATGCCCACACTAGTTTAACCTAATGTCTCTAGATACCTAACACTAATCTCAAGAACAGCATATACATGTAAAACTGTGACTTAGATATGAAAAAAACCCCATTAGCATATTGTGTACAAAGTAACATATATTTCATAAGAAACAAATAAGCAACCAAAAATATTAATCAAGCTCAAATGACAAAGTTTGAAGACATGTTACATGAAAACTCATACTGACACAAGGAGAACCCAAGTAGCTTATGTAATATTGTTATATGCATAACACTATTTGCAATTCTGAGTCCAAAAACATTTAGAAAATCTCAGTACAAACACTACAAACTTAAAAATTTTGAATACAAGCTCTATAAGCTGAACAAGCACACAGAATAAATCTAAGAACAAATTCAGTACTTCTCACAACATCCGCATTCACCAGTTCAGCCAGACTTCACTGATAATGAAGTATCATAATGGTAAAGTAAACTTGTCCCTGTGCTTAATCAAACACCATGCCATTAACACATATGGGAGATGAGAAAGCACAACTCCATGCATTCTGAACCTCAACACTAGACAGAGATATGTGGTCAGTTTCATGCATCAGTGTAGGGTACAGTAAGTGTTGCAAAATGAATAATGTCTAATATTAAATGGGTAAGAGGAATAATTTACTGACTCTACAGGATAATGGAGGTGGATGGTAGCAAATTGCAGGAGAACAGAACTTGAATACTATGAAGGATCAGAGGTTCTCACAACAACACTGTTGACAATTGGTATTTTCTGGGATCCGATGTTGAGCGGGCCAGTAAATACCTATCTGCCACTCAACTTGGTGTAACATCCAAGAAGACTTGAAACTTAAACTTCATACCAATTAAGATATAGGGGAAGCAACAACCAGCCCTCAGTACTCAGTATTTTAAAAGTATCTGTTACATACAAGTGATTAAAAAATAAAAAGGAATTAAAATATTTAAACAAGGTAAATTGTGTCTCTGTTCAAATAACTGAATTAATTCAGTTATTAAACTCTTCCCATTTCATACTAACGGACTACTCTAGTTTTGATAGATAAATCAGTAAGATATATGCTGACAATTCAACAGAACATTTTGACAATTCCCTTCTCTAATGCCAGTTTCTACGGATAACCCCCTCTCACAAGTTCACTGAATATTCACATTGTGTACCTTTTTCTGGCAAAGAATGGGACACAGCAACTGACTTAAGTATTAGTACCTCCCACTGGCAATTATTTCCTCCATCACCTGGTCTCCTTTTTAACTATCAGTGACACATATCCTTACGTCACACACACACACACAAAGGTAAAAGAAGTGTTTCCTATGCTGAAGTACCCACCCTACCACAAAAACATGTGGGGGAATAAAGACATACCTCCGCACATGGGTACAAAAATCCTGGGCACCAGGCTGTCCAGGCGATAGAATTATGAACAGTGAGACCTCAACATGAAACTTACTTCATGTCACTCTTATAGCACCTAAAATTTTGAAATGGCTCCAACATTTTTGGAAAATTTGTGAACCCCTGCCCCTATACATTGTTAACCTTAGCACCACATGTTACAGTCAAGAAGTTGCCATTCCTGCTACATATTTTGGAGACCCTGGGCTCAAATCTCAGCCCAAATATTGATTACCTTGACCCAAACATTCATAGTTTCCTTCAGTCCCTTCTGACAAATTTGAGATAGTACTTCAAATTATGTGGTGACCCTTTCCTTTCATACCCTTTCCAATTCGCAGTTCACTACTCATCCTTCCATTCCAACTATACAGTCTGAACTATTAAGAGCTTCATTAACATACATAAATTAACATCTGTTAGCTTCACAACCTTAGCTGCTTTATCCCTAGGGAAAGATCCACTGGTACCTATGGCACATGAAGCTACGTGGGCCCCAGAGTTACAATGAATGCTGTGTAGAAGAGAAAAATTTCTGCCCTTACCAGGATCCAATCACCAGTTCTTTGGTTGTCCTGCTTGTAGTCTTGCTACAGTACCAACTGAGCTAACCCAGCTCTAGCACATGTACACAGTCAAGTGAACACCACATCTTAGATTCATAGTGCTGGAATGATAGATCTCAAAAAAGTAGTATATTAAAAAGCACTAAAGTGTGAAACATAACAAGTCCTGATAGCTAAAAGAGACAAAATGCTGTACACAAACAAGGCAGCAGGGAGTGAGAAAGGTGGACACACACCTTGTCATGTGATACAATGCACTGATGAAGTTCATCTCAGGACCAAGCGCTATGTTTGACATGTACATAGGTGCAGATAATGGAACCAGAGCCTGTGCTATAGAAACTGCAGTTTGCAGCTCACTGGAGCAGTTCTCAACATCCTCATCATTGATGGTTTGACCCTGCATTATGTCGATACCAGCTTGGCGATAAGAGTCAACGAAATGACCCAAATAATATCTGTCACATAAATAATATCTCCGACTAGTGAAACTTCCAAATTAAGGGCCTTTTTATAGAAGCATAAATATTTTAAGACTTTTATATGTACATTACGCTTACAAAAGTTACACAAGATTCAGCATGACAGATGTCACAGCACCTGACAACTTGTAAAAGCCTACCGCCATGTAAATCAATAAATTAAAAACATAAAATTTTAGAAATGACAGTTATCCTTGTGTGAGGGCATAGCGGTAGAGATCCACACATTTTTTCACCTTAGCACCAGCAGGAACTGAGTGACCAATTTCACATTCCAGCCATTTTACTCCCAGCAAAGAAAGCCCATTACCCACTGGAGTGGAGGCTATATGTACCACAGAGCCAGTCTGGATGCAGTGGCAGGGAGAAAAATCCAACCTCTGCCGTAAATAAAACCCTGACCATCTATCCTGCAGCTTGCCACCTCACTGACTGCACTATTCCAGTTCTAGTAATATATAAATTACAGTACAGAACTCACGAGCATCCTTAAAACATCTGAAACAAAGTTGCAAATACATAACAATGACCAAATTGCGTTTCAGAAACAGATCAGAACTGGTAACCATACACAAATGAAGTAGCATTAATCTGGTCAATGGCTGGTATATAATTTCAGCTTAACTACAAACATTTTGGTTTCTATCATTCATTTTCAAAACAACAAGGACTGATGTCTATGAAGTCCAACAACAAACAGAGCAAAAAAGCATAACACAATACTATAATAATATAAGGTTCTTCTTCTTCCTTTCATTCTGCAGCCTGGTTCTGGTCCAAGGTTACAAGTATCAAATTACTTAGTTTGTCATTCAAACATTAAGGAACATGCAAGACACAGTAAAAGACATTGCAGACAGTAAAATAAGTACAAATACTTGGAAGCAATCATTCATACAAAATTCTGAAACTTTCAGAACATGACTCTTCTGTCTGACACAAATAATCCTGCATCTTCAACATAACCAATTCACTCAAGTGAATATCTGGTACTTTACAAAACATAAGAATCTATATGGACTAAGCCACAAGTTCTTTGCATTTTGAAAGTTTTCTGAACCTATTTACACACTTGGAAATTCCATGAATCTTGTAACACATCCTTCATGCATCCTACTGTATGAATGATGACTCACATACGATGTGTTTACAAGGTTCAGAAGACTTTCAGACAGAATAAGTGCAAGTTACAACACTTCTACCAAAAAACATTAGGCAATGGTTAACATAAAGTGACAGCCTGAAGGGACATCACACTGTGTACCACAGTAAGTTTTAGGTGGATGCTTCATCATACACCTGAATTTAATTCAGTCACCCCAAAGATGGAAGCAGCATGTTCCTCCAAAATGCCAGAACATACTTGTCCTACATGGTTAAATAACCAAGAAAACTAACACTGAGCAGCAACCACTGTAAAAGCCTAAAAACTCATAACAATGATAACACATTCTGGTGGGCTGGTTCACTGTTGTTCTGAAGAACTCAGCTACATCAGTTTTAAAGTTACCAGACTGCTGTTCAGTGTCTTCACCATGCATCAGCCATGCCATGGCTCAAGCAGTTAGTCAACAGCCACTCACCACAGAGGCCTGGTGTCAATCCCAGGCAGTCCAAGTTGGTATGTGCTGAACAAAATGGCACTAGAACAGATCTTTCTCCAAGCACTTTGGCCTTCAAATGTCAGTAACATTCCACCAGCTATCCGAACTCCTACTGTGTTCATCTAGTATAAACACTATATAATCTTCACAACTGACAGCACCATTAAATGAAACCCTCTCTATGCCAGGTTCTTCAAAACATCAGCTTAGAATATAATATCATCACCCAAGACTGTAAGTTGGATGAAACACCCAATCAAGAAAATTACAAGACTTTTTCAAATACACAGTTTTTACAACTTCACTTTAGGAATCTTTTCATACAGTAACTAAAATCCTATTATAAAGCATGATTCTAAAGCCACGTACTTGTATTTACGCAAGAAGATTTAACTACTGACAACTGCACTTACCTGGAAAGTTCATGATGAAAACAGCTGCCAGAAATGTTTAACACAATCAAAGGAAACTTAAATTTAGAACAACATAATTTCTACACCAATCACTCAACAGTATTTCCACCTTACACAAGCATTTTAATCAACTGCACCATAGATCCATGACCAAAGGCTAAAAAATGCCATTATGAAAGCAGTGACTATAACAGCAATGTGACATATTAAGAAAAATGTGAATATACATAAATTACCTATTGGCAGAGTTCATTCCATCTTTCATCATTCCAGTAAATTTTCTCTCTCCAGTCCGTGTGTAATCACCCTGAAATTAAACAACCCCCATTACAAATTGAGAAAAAATGTCTACCAGCCCACTATTAATTCCAGATGGACTTAACGTGTATTACAAAACAGATGTTTGTACCTTCCTAACTTCTTCCCGCACATCCTCCTCCTCTGGGGTGGAATCCATAATATTTTTGAGGATTTATGATGATGTCAGTTTTCTCAACACAAGACAAATTATGTCTGCTATGATACAGAGAAGAAAACTGTTGTGTTTGATTACATTTAGATTATTAAAATATAGTGTAATGCAGCATAATTTCATAAATCTTCAAACAGCAAAGGCAGAAGAAAATGAATGCAGTCACCCAGTTTTTATAACCCTTTCCAAAAGAACTATCACCTTATAACAGAAAATTCTAAATTATAAAACAACACAACCCAAAAAATTTATGTAAGTTGTAACTACCAAATGCAACATCACCATGAAGTTAAATCCACACATCTGGAAACCCAGGTTTTATGGTACTTAATTTTTAAATGTTAAATATTAATTGTAAAAATAGTTGTAATATTATTCTTTAGAACAAGGTTTTGCAGACTAAAGATGTCTGCATTACATACCTTGAGGGCATTGGTCCCTGCATACTGCTTACTGATGATATCACCATTGTTTGCCCAAAGCAGCTGAAATGAGTTACGAATGTTGGGGGGAATGCTTCCTTCTGGCGGAATCAGACCAAGTTTTGAGAACTGGATTTCCATCACAGCCTTTGCTAATGCAGTCTGAAATATGATTGTAGGAAGTAAACAAGTAAACACTCAGATCAGTTTTATTTTAAAAAAGTAAATTTAGTCCTCCCTTTTCACAATTCATGTAAATCAGCAAAAACAGGGGGAAAACACGCGCGCGCGCGCGCACACACACACACACACACACACACACACACACACACACACACACACACACACACACACACACACACACGCACACACACACACA
>Ga0123354_10006246_pt1 | contig 17643 bp, 3 predicted proteins | sample TergutLab28metaG_2_FD_97872 | JGI IMG/M metagenome (GOLD analysis project Ga0123354, IMG submission 97872) | Labiotermes labralis P4 segment gut microbial communities from Petit-Saut dam, French Guiana - Lab288 P4 | ecosystem: Host-associated > Arthropoda: Insects > Digestive system > Gut ...
CGGGTCTTTCCCGGGGGTAAAGTGCGGCCGGGGCGTGCTGCTGACCACTCACCCCCTTCTAGTGCCACGGTCATGGAAGAGTAGAGCTATACCTCTACCCACCCTCTGGGCCACACCGGGCCTATAACGGGATCACTTTACTTTACCTTTTACTTTCATTAGGCATCTTATTATTTTTGTCTTATTCCATCCTTCTTATCTTTGATTTTCTATGTCCCTCTTCTTCCCCCTCACTATTCCTCAGTTCATCCATTCATCTATGTATCCATCCATCTATCCATCCTTCCATCCAACCATTCATTCAGTCTTTCTTTCTTTCGTTCTTTCATTTTATCTTTTTTTTTTTTGTATTCTAAGTTTTCTTTTTGCTGTTCCCACCACTTAATACACTTTTACCCGTTTTGTTACTTTCTTTTTATCTAATTTTTTCTTGGTTTGGCTTGGGAAAGCCGTCCAATTGCTGCAACTCTTAAGCACGTCAGGACAGCGATGTAACACTTGCCTAGCAAGGAACTGAAGTAGCAGGTTCATCAATAATTTTACAGCTATGCTGCAGGAATTTGAGGCTCTTTGCCACCAGGCTTTTGGTCTCCACTTATTGGTTCTTTTGTTTACATATGTGTAGGGACTGAGTTCTTATTCGCCCGTTCAAATCTGTTCGACACTGTGCAAGAAGATGGAAGAGTGCCAGACTAAGAAGGATATGCATTTCCTTGGACCCCGGATAGTGTACTCTGAAATATCCAAGGCTGATTATAGCGTACAGATTACTGCGTCCTGTTTACAGATTGCTAGAGTGACTTGTATGAATTTAGGGATATACTATTGGATATTTAGACGTTTCTCGTATCTCGTATATTCAATTTAATAACGGAGAGAGTGATATAAGTTGTATCATATGATCAAAGTAGAGGTGATCTGCCAGAGACGGAAGTGTGACCGAATTTACGGAAAGTTGCCTAATTGCGGATGGACAGCAGAAGGCAACAAAAAATCCGCGTCGCTCTTTCGCTGCAGATATTATGTGTAAATTAATCTCGTAAATGTGAAATGTTTTTCGTTATATCAATGTTTTTCCCTTTATTTTGCCTTTAAGCTTTTTGGGTTTTCTATCAATTTCTTTCTCCTTTTCTCTTTTTTATTTCCTTTTCTTTGCCCATATCTTTCTTTTTCCTCCCTTATTTTTTTCCGCCCAGTCCTCATTTATCATCTGCCCTACGGCGTAACAATCCTGTCGAATTTGATCACGCACATCACGTCCCTTCGTTCACTCTTTCATCTTTAGACCCTGCAATTCTGTACAAGAATGCTTGTAAGGAACGCAATAATCTTTATCACCGAGTGTGTTTTTGTATTCCATAACGATTTCTCCAGCTCTTTAGCGGGCAAAAGATAGCATCAGTATTTCGGTACCACCACGTCCTCTTCACTGCTTCACGTCAATCGAATATGTATCTCTGCAGTTAGTATATATACTGTAGGATTCAAAACTTCATTAACACTTCGACCCAGTGAGTGTTCTTCAGATATTTTATAGAGTTGGACATCCGGTTGTGATGCCTGAAAATGGGCAGAGGGAATTCTCTCTTTGTTCAGCTTCAGTTATGTTGTGACGCTTTCAACTGTCTCTGTTATAAATCGTCGAATTATCGTATTATTATTGAAAATGGGCAGAGGGAATTCTCTGTTTGTCCGACTTCAGTTATGTTGTGACCCTTTCGACTGTCTCTGTTATAAATCGTCGAATTATCGTATTATTATTATTATTATTATTATTATTTTAGGCTGTAAAAGCAAATACTTTGAAGTGTGGAGCAAATTTTTCTGCCTCAAACCGTGTCGCGTGGCTTGCTTCCGTAAACACGGTTATGAAACTTCGAGGTTCCACGAAAGACGAGGAATAATTTTACTGGCCACGAGGCTATCAGCTTTTCAGGAAACGCTCCAACTCATGAAGTTGTTGCAACGCTGAACAAAACATTTAAAATGTACAAGTACAAACAAATGTTTGTTCAACCATCTTGATTACTGAAATCTCTGCATTTTATCACAGACTTTTTTCAGGTGTTTCTTATTATTCTTGCTATAACTGCCAATCATTTTGTACAAAGCATTTACAGGCAGATATGTTCCGTATGAATTAGAAATTGAATTTTTGTTACAAATTTAGAAGAAAACTAAGCTTTGGAAAAGAGAAGTTGGAGAGGTAGAAAAGTATAATGGCAAGGAAAGAAGAGGAGATTGTACGATGGAGAAGACGAGAGATTCCGTTCCGTGATGATGATGGTGATGGTGATAATGATTATGGTGATTAACATAAATATGTAAATATAAAATTGATAATTGTTATTATCTAATGACTTATATGATGAACATAATATAGGTGAGTGGACAGACACTGGAACGGAAACGAAAAATCTCAATACAAGATGGACATGAAGTAAAATTAAGAAATAACATAACAATTAGGTTCTTAAAAGAAAATAAGAGTTGTGTGTGTGTACGTAAAACTAAAACAAACTGTAACAAAAAGGAGACACTAATCATAACTGACGCCAAAAGCCTCTGAGTTGCTGATGAACGAACCCATGTCAAATGTGCACAAGAATATCGCTGTTATACCGTGACCACAGAGCATAGAACCAAGTGACAAACTGCTAAGTAAATCCGCTGTCGCGCTGTCTGAGGCGTAGATCTGCGGCCGCTTGCTTGCTGGGATTGCGGGTTCGAATCCCGCCGGGGGCATGGATATCTGTCTCGTGTGAATGTTGTGTGTTGTCAGGTAGAGGTCTATACAACGAACCGATCCATTGTCCAGAGAATTCGTACCGAATGTGGTGTGTCTGAGCGCGCGCGCGTGTGTGTGTGATATATATATATCGAAACGTCAACAGTGAGGCAGTCTAGGCACGAGTAGGGCTGTTGGACCACATGGAGGAGGGTAACCAGTGAATTACATTTGATGTCGATGAACCCCAGTGGGTGTGGTACAGTGGACTTCATTTTCCGTGACGGGATGATGTTCAAATCGCGAACGACCGGGTGGATGTTTCCCAGCATTCGACACGCTCTCACTCCTAGGCTACCTAAGTGACCAAATATTTTAGGTGTTCTTTAAAGTGCCAATGTTACCAACATAACAAACATGAACTGTAAAATTTCGTCATACAGCCTGACAGCGAAACAACCAGTAAAACCAGTTATCGTTAGGGTTAGAAACTTCATATAGGCCAAATATATCTTTTACGTCGAACAGGGGCTTATAATTTTGACCTTAGGTAACATGAAATTTCGAAACAGCTTTGTTTGTAAAGGCAATGGGAAAACGCCAACACATTCTTGAATCTCAGCACGTACGGCTTGTTGTCTGTCCCGGCGTTAATGCTTCCAATATTAGGCAAATAATTTTGTTTTGCCTGTTGTCTTTCCTGTATAGAATTTACTGTGATTTAACCAACCATTTAGCTGCCGTAAAATCCATTTTAATGTTGTAATACTGTTAAATCCTTTCTGTTCTGCCATTCTGTAACACTATTTCAGACGAATGCAAGAACCCGTCAATAGGATTACACACGATCAGTGTCAAACAGCTGCCAGTAGGGGACATATGGATTGAACTAACTAACTCACTAACTAACTGAATGACTACAAGGAATAGAGTCCTTAATAGCAAGCTAGTCAAGAATTTCCCAACATTTTATGGAATCCTTACTGTGCTACCGCGCTCACCATGTCTTGCCACTCTTCCCTATTCTGAGCCAGAGTCATCCAGTCCATGGCCCCGCCAGACGATTTTAATACCATTTTAATATCCTCACATCTACGCCTAGTTCTTCCGAATGGTTGGAATAGATTCAAATATGAAATGTTATAAATATTGCTGAGACGGTGGACAGTGCCCAGCACAGTTGTGTTGCCACGAAATATATCTAACCTTTGATATGGACATTTATTGAATTGGTTTCGAAAACTGTCACTTTGCACACGTTAGATGCAGTTATAGTGTTCCCTTTTTTATTACGAGTGTAGCTAATGGCTTCGGTAAGAAACTTTTATCGCAGATGCTATTAGCACACGTTGACGGCAGTGCCCGAGTGCTCTGCATGTTACGACGAATGCCCTCAGTAAGGACCATGTGATGCGTATTGTTTCGTTGTGCTCCACTGCCCGAGACAGAGGAGGAGCCCCGGTCAGATAAGATGCGTGGGTGTATGCTATAACAGACTAAGCGCCGAGCAACCGGCAGCGACCCAGGCGGTCTGCCAGTCACGTACTGTCGCCAAAACGTGATTCAAAGAGCGTTGTAGTGAACCGAAAGACAGGGGGATTTTGAAGTGAAGAAAAATAAAAGGGCGTGAGTGAAGTGGGAATGAAGTGTAAAATGACAATCAGACAGAACAAAAAGGGAAGGACATAGAACACAGGAGAAGAGCAAATACGTAAAAAGAAGGAAAGTGAGATAATCTGGTCGTTGAAATAACCAGGTTCGTAACAACTTCAATGAAGAAATGTGAAAATTACATGCGTGTAGAAACTGTATCATAATATGAAATATTTCAGATAATATTTAAAATTTTCTTTTGAATTGCAGTGTCTCGGCTTCCTGTAGCCCATAGGATTGCTAAACCCACCATCAAAAAGCAAACAGAAATATTTCAATATGAGATGAGATCATTACTGAACTTCTGTCGGCAGTATGCAGTACACAGGGGAGTACAAAATTCTTAGCCTCGATAGGAATTTGAAATCAGAATCACTCAATATTATGCTGCAGTGTTTAGCACTATATTCTTTTCTCTCCTATCCAGGTGGTACTGTGTTTGAATCTAGGTCCGGTCACAGGCATTTATGTCTTTGTTTCCTCAGTCCATCTGGATAATCTGATGCAGATATTAAATTCGGTAGCCACTGTTACATTCCAAGAATTTACTTTCTTGTATCAGCCTCTTCAGTAAGGTTATATAACGTATAATTTTTAGTTTCGAAACGTGTATCTTAACGAAACATACCGTGTTGTTTAAGCGGTCCAACACATTGCGTGTCTTACATGGCGGGTACTGGAATCTAATTGATTCTTTGTAGTTAGATGTAAGATTATTAGCCAATCAACTAGGTTTCTTTACCTACAGAAGCAACGATGTTTCTTTTTTGCCCAGGGCCGTTAGTCAGTCTGCTCTCCGACAATTTCAAGAACTATTCATACGTATGAAAAGCGGCCGCTCTTCTCAATCAGCAAGCTACCTCTGCCAACGGTACAGTACTGTTCGTCGCCCCGAAGACGTACCATTGCTCTTGTGTTCCCTCGTCACGACGGTCGGAAGAGGAGGCTATACTATCTTCTTCGTTTATTCATGATAATTATAACATGAACTCGATACGTCGTCATTTATTTTACACCGGTTATTCACTGTACCTGTTTAACCCTTTGTTGTATTCAGTGTGATGCAGTATGAATTGTTGTATACCCGGTTGGATCCTTTACGGTTCCTTGCCCAGACGTGGGTGTTGGGCCCCGAGGAGTGAGGGGGTCAGACGTCACGACAAGTATTGTATTTAATCAAGAGCAGGCAGTGTTCAGTACGCCCAGACCGTGTCACAACACCGATGGTCTACAGATGTTTATTGCGCCATGCAACATGATACATACAGGTATCCTGCTGTACACATGCTTCGACTTTATGCAATGTTTATGGCCTCATTTCTGAAAGCGATGATGTGAACTGTGATACGTTGGTGCCTTCCATTTCCAGGTGCAATTTAAGGGGATATATCTATTTTCGTAACTGTCGATACGAAGTACGCATCAATATCAATGTTGGCAACTTTTACTAATCCCACGATTTATGATGTAGAACGAGATCTCGTCCCCCATCCAAAATTACCACACGTACTGTATAGTCACTTAATAAGTTCTTTGGACAACCTGATTATGGCCTACATACAGGGCCGAAACATGTAGTTGTATATTATATATTGCTACTAATTGTAATATTGTTGTTTTCATGACTGTTTGTGTATATATAGATATATACACACTGCAGCTTTGTACTATTGTCGATACGAACGTCATGACGGTTGTGTTGACAGAGTGTTAGAGGCTAGTGGTTAAAACTCTGATTAACGTCTCGTAGTTCCCAGTTAGGAATTTAGACCCGAAAATTCTGACTAAAATTTATCCTAATTTTCCTCGTTGTTTCCAGGAATTCTTTCTTCTTTTAAAAAGTGTTCTGCTTATGTAAGGTTTAGAAGCTATGTGTCTAGCAAAATGTCGAGAGGTAAACAGGAATTCGTAGCAATTAATATACCATGAGTTTCAGCTCCTGAACTTTTTGACTTTAGTGAACAGATGGTTACTGCTGTTAAATGCTGAAGTAGGAGTCCGTCAGCTGATCTGCAGAGAAGCCAGCGATCATCAACCCAGCTACTCAGAAAATCCATGTTTTGATTTAACCAGCAGCTTCTTTGTGTTGTTGTTCACGTGATCACACGACTCTGTTTTTTTCTGAGCCTGTTGTAACAAATCAACACCCTATTTCGTTAGGAACGAACTAACATTGTCCTTTAATTTCTGCGTGTTTTCTCGTAAGTTGGCTCTTTGCTGTGGCTTATCCAACCGAAGTTACGTATCACAGCTACCGTTCCTCGTTCGATTCACCGCGCCCAACTTAAAAGCAGTTTTAACTAATTGGTAAAGGTAAAACAATCCCGTTGCAGGCCTGGAGGGGCCCAGAGGGTTCCAGGAAGTTAAGTTTCCCAGATTTCGTGACAACTGCACAGAATGGTGGTAGGTTGTCAGCCTTAAGCACCGGTCGCCTTTACCCCCAGGAAATGCTCCTGGTACTCATTTCTGTTAGAGGCTGAGTCGACCCCAGGACCATAGTGCAATCGGAAGGATTTTTATGTCAATGAAAAATCCACTGTCACCAGCTGGGATCGAACCAGCGACCTTCCGATTTGTAGCACAGCACACGGTCCCCGTTTTAACTAATTACATTGCCTTTATAGTCACATTACTGTGGTTATTTTCTCTCCATATTTCTTTACGTCTTTATAACACACTCTGAAACTGAAATGTTAGTTTGTCTTGGTGAAAAGAGGACAAAGTCCTTTTTTAAGTTTTCATTGTGACCATCTGTAAGTCATATAATTTCAAGTACCTCATTGTTTCTCGTAGTTAAACTGAAGAAAGAAACTCAACTTACTGATAAAAATGCTGACTGGACACTATTATAACTTTCTAGTCACAAACTGACTGGATTTCTTTTGGACTCAATCTGACGTGTGTGCATGGACTCAATCTGACGTGTGTGCTAGGGAGCGTTGTAATGTATAGGCTGGCATAATTCTTTTCCATTGTAAAATAAGGACATATATCTGCCAGTATGGGCAAGTCATAACTCCTCTGCACCAGCAGAACTTGTTCTTTCTAGAGTAAGGACCGGTGGGTTTTTCTGAGTGGTAGCTAATAGATTCTGTAAGCGGTAACAAACAGCTAAAAATGTACGAAAGATACATACATTAACAACAGAGGTGCAAATCGCAAGGTGGTATGAAATCTCCGCAAATTTTCGATTACGTACAGAGACTAATATAAGAAAGTGAGCTGGAGTTCTAATAGCGGAGAATAATTCTGTGTCTGGCTACACTTTACAGTTATTGTAAAGCGTAATCAGGCTTAAAATAGTAAACAGGATATTGCAGACCGTTGACAGTAACGGCTCGTTTGACGATTCTGATATTACCAGAATAGTCTTTCTTGAAATTGACATGGTTTAGTTTAATCTCGGTAATTCACCAATTTAATGCACAAATTCTTGTTTTGTAATAAGTTTATTATATGCCTCTACATGTTTCAAGCACTACTGTGCTCATCATCAGGAGGTCAAATTGCATTATACAGCATCTGGTATCGTCACGCTTTGTAGGTGACCGTCCGGTGCACAGGTTGAGAGAAGAAACATGTAGAGGCATATATTAAACTTTTTATAAAAAAAAGAATTTGTGCATTAAGTTGGTTAATTACTAAGATTATACTGAGATGCACGGTCAGTAAAACATCAAAAAATGGTTTAGTTTGTTAACAACTTACATAATTCTTGTTTTTATTTGACTGACTCCATGGGGAGATTTCTTCTTGATAAACTACATTTGTTTGGCTGGGCAGGACTTTGTTCGCCTGTCATGGAAACTGAAGTTTCATTACCGTGTCTACAGCGACCTGTCACTATTCTTGAACGATACAAATCCAGTCCATACATTTGAATAAATTGTGAAGAGTCCAATTTATGCGTTATTTCAACCATAAATGCTAATTATACTCGCGGAATAAAATCGTTAAGAAGAATAATCCGCGTCCGTTAGAATAAACTGCATTATATGCAACAGATTCGGTTTCTTTGTTGTCACTGAAAGCCGTAGTAATTTGCTCTTATACCTCCTTTCTGTTTAGTGTAAAACTATTGTACCGTTTTTTATTTTTTCGAATAATATATAGTAGGGCCCAAATATATTAATTATTTAAGAACAGGCATTGGTTTTGAATTAAATAGTAACATCAATGAGATAAACTTCCCTTTTGTTGAGATCAGCGCTCTTCCGGGATATTACGCAATGTAGAGTGGTAATTCCGTACCGACGTTTCGGGACAGTGCATGTGTCCCAGTTTCAAGGGTTAAGACTTGAACTTCTTTGACTTTTTGACAAAGATGGGACCTATAGATTGTCCCGAAACGTCTGTACGGAATTACCACTGTACGCTGCGTAATATGTCAGAAAAACGCAGATCTCAACTAAATCGCGGCCGAAGCTTGAAATTAACGTTTTTTGCCATTGCCTCAGAAAAATGCTTTGAGCATGATGAATGTCCATATCATAAAACATCAGTCGGTAGCGGCTACAAGCATCTAACTGCGTTTACACTTCATTATTCGTAGGCGTTCCCTGTAATGTGTGATAATATTCAATATCACGCAATATTACGACAGTGATGTATATCTTCTCGTCGTCGTCGTTATTGCTGCTCCGTGATATCTACTCCTGCTGCTGCCGCTACTACTACTACTACTACTGATACTACTACTACTACTACTACTACTAATACCACCACCACCACCACTACTACTACTACAACTACTACTACCACTATCACTACTATTACCACTACCACTGCTACTACTACCACTACTAGCACCACCACCACCTCTCCACCACTACTACTACTACTACTAGCCGCATGTCCATCACATTACGGGCAGTATAATGTTCACACGCTGTTCAACTGCCTCTTCCATGCTTCTTTCTCTATTCTGATACCAACCGAAGCGTTAATTCCATCTGTCGGAGCGCCTACATATAGTAGTGCTATGTCGCGTTACATGTGCTCGACCCTCAACTGTTATTCGACCTCAGTCCATATCTCATAGTGCACAATATGTCCCAATTATTAAAAAATACTTATTCGCCAAAGAGCATACCTTACAAAATATACACAACCCGGTGGCAATATCTGATGTTGCAACAGGCGCATGACTCACTGAATCACTCATTCACATAGGGGTGTTACGTAAGATAGGCTGTTTGTTACTGTTGTGTTCCTAAACGAAACGATTAAAATTCCCACTCTTCCCTTACCTAAAATCTGGCCCTCATGACGAAAAGCTATTAACCAAAACTCTTACAAACGGCAGTGCATATTTTGTTGTTGTTGGATGAGGGGAGTGGTCCGTAAGTGAGCCACTTGTGACTTGATGCGGTGTAGGAGAAAGGAGGATCCTGAGAAGGAATTTCTGTCGCAGAAGGCATGCACGAGACATCGCCCTCACTTCAATTATGGCATCTCATCTTCTTGTCCGCCCCCCTCCCAATCTAGCTCCCACACCCTCTGCCACAATTCACCAATTTGTTATGGCACCCTTCCCAGTGTATCTGAGTATTGATTGTCTGAACACACAAATTGTGAAACATTTGCCTCGTGGTTTCTAGGAAACTGTGAGGCCAACGTGACAATATGCATTCAACAAACCTGCAGTAATTATTTTGCCGCAAAGTTTCTAGAATTATTTTGTGATACATTTTTTGTTGTTTATTGAAATTATTACAAGGACCTGTCATTATTGTTATGTTCTTACCTCTCATTTTAAAAGAATGACAAAGGATACATTTTAGGACACAGTCCTAAGGTGAATATTTGGAGGTAATTAGGCTAATTAAGAGCTTGACAATTTACTACCTTACCTAATAGACCTAATATAAAGAACATATTAAGGAGTGAGGATGTATGTGTAGTACGTAGTGGGGAAGAGTAGGTTGGAAGATGGTAGTAAAATAACCATACAGAAATAGGCCATTACTCAAAAGGAACTGTCCCTTTCCTTTTTATTAAAGTATCTCAGTTTGATCTTTGTGTGACCGTGCATCATTGATACAATAATATAAACAGCCAACTAGATGCAGCAATAACAAATTTTTTTGATAATTAAAATCATCTCAAAATGTTTCGGGCGATAATTTCGCCCATCCTCAGGAGCACTGCCTGCAGCATCGTCGGTGCATTATACCACAAGCTGTAAACACAGTCTAGTGCTCCTGAGGATGGGCGAAATTATCGCCCGAAAAATTTTGAGTTGATTTTAATTATCAATAAAATTTGTTATTTTTGCATGTAGTTGGCTGTTTATATTAAAGTATCTCAGTTTCTTTAGAGTGGTTGTGAAGAACCTTTTGTGTAATGAACGCCGAGCTTGAATAAACCTACTTGCGGCAGGGAACACAATAGACGTGAACTGTAGGAAAGTTAGAGGCTAGTCTGGCAATAATCTGAACTTTAACCGACAATACCTGATTTACTTTTTTCGGCAAGAAGCCGATAACACTGTTCAGGTACTTCATCAATCACCACTAAATTTAATTATTAGTGCTATATTCTCCATTGTTTATGTACAGTATAATAGATGTAATTATAGTCTGTCTAGTAATTAATCAATGTTAAATCCTGTAAGCTCATTTATGTCGATTTTTATGGTATAGTTAGCAAGCTAAAGGTGTGGTTTCTCCACACTGACCAACATTAACGCGGAAGGCCTAGGTGAAAGAAGTGCGTGTTTTGACTTTTGTTTCAGCTTTTCATATGTTGGTTACACGTGTGTGGAATTTTTTACATGTGCCATACAAGAAAAATTCCAGGAAATTTTGTGTTACTCGTTCCATACGTTATAATCAATAATCTACAATAATCAACCAATTAAACATAGGAGTTTCACTGTTTTAATATAATTATTATGTGTAAATGTTTAATTTATGCATTTTGTTGGTTGATTATCGTAGATTCAAGGAAATATCTGAGTGCCTGATGGCCTTACTGGCTGGCTAGCCGGTTGGCTGACTGACTGACAATGGTTGAATAAACACCTAACAGTCATCCGACAAACTGAGAGACGTTCCAACTTAACTTAAAGACTGACTCATTGGGCTTAGAGAGACAGCGAAATTTTCACTGGCTTTTAGAGATAAAGTAACTGACTCATTGACATAAAGACATAAAATGTGTCTCAGTGACCATTAATGACTATGCAGACTGCGAAAGTGTCGTCTTAACTCCAGATAGCGACAGAATGACTGATGCACATGCTTTAGAAACGAGAGAGGGACTGACTCACTGACCATAGAGACAAGGAGTGTGACTGCGTCATTGACCTACTTGACGACAGAAGCTCTGATATAGAAATAGTCACATTGCCTCAGAGATAATGCAGAATGGCAGAGATTGCGTTTTTGACATCAGAGAGACAGAAACTGACACGCGGACAACCGAGTCTGACAGTGACTGTCGCTAACCTGACAGGGGACTGACTTCACGAAGCAGAACAGTTCGCAACTGATCCTTACCGTGAACCAACTGGATCCATTTCACCATATCAAATGCCATTTACTTGAGATTGATCTTCATAGTGTTTTTGTTTTTTCATAGGCCTCCCAAATGATCGCCTACCTTCTTTATTTATTTATCCTTTTTTATCTCCTTTTGTTTATCAGCGAGTTTATAAAAAGGAATAATTTCCGTAGAATCAATCAAGCACCTGTCGCGCTTAGTGTTTTTGTCTCTCTCTCTTTTATCTTCCCCTCCGCCGATGTAAATACAGCTGCAAAGAAGCACAAAACTTGAAGCGACAATTAACTGCATCTGGTCTTATTTGATGATTTGTTGACTTTTTCTTATTACCTCATCTCCGCTTTTAATTGGGCCCATTCACGACGTTTACTTCTGAAATACCTTTGTTACAAAAAGCCGAAAGTTGTCGACATTTGTAGTAATTAATTCACTATTTGACAGTCTCTTCTTTTTAAACCTGTTTTGATTACAGTTAAAACATATCGTAAATTCTTTGTAGCTATGTTTTTTGTATAGGAATGAACACGGTGTGTTTATGTTACTTTGACAGGACGTGGAAGCACTGATGACCATCTCTATATTGGTTATACAGTTAGCTACTGTGTGGAACGGTTTCGATTCCAGTTTATGTTGACTTCTTCCCGAAAAGTACGTGTTACTCCATATGTCCTTAACTTCTTCTTCTTCTTCTTCTTCTTCTTCTTCTTCAGGCACTGAACTTCCTTTAGTGTTTGAAAGTTATGGCCTTCTCAACGACATCTTTCCATTTCCCTCGATCCTGGACGCAGGCTATCAAATTCTTAACCTTCATCTGGCATATGTCCTGTTTGACGTTATCCTCCCATCGGTACTTGGGTCTTCCTTGTGATCTTTTGGTTAGAGGATTCCATTTAAATATCTTCTTGACTGTTCTGGTATCTGAATATGTCCTTAACTACCCTACATAAATATTTAATTTTTTGTACGTTTAACGACATTCATCTACCACGTCGGGTCTCTAGCGTGAAATGTTGAGATGATTAAGGTTAATAATGTGGAATATAAGAGGAGAGAAATGATAATATGAGAACTTCTGTGTGGGCAGAGGGAGACACAAAGCAAATACACATGACGGGAATAACTCACAGGTGGGTTGACGGTAACTCCTTATATGAAACAATCAACTGAGGCCAGGAGGATCCATTTGGAAACCTCAAAACCTTATTCCCGCCGCAAGCCAAATGACCATAATGAAAGGCATATTTTTTAACAAAAATTACTTCCTGGTCTTAGGCGACAACGTTCGTACCGTGCAAGCACAGAATATATAAATGTATTTATAGGAGGTACGGTTTTGTTTAGAAGAGTGGAGAAACACCAGTAAAAAGTTTCAATTTTTTTCTTTACAACTAATTTCTCAACATCTGGACGTACGTAAGGTGTTGCCATTTTTCTGTTATTTCATCGTCGATTCGATTTCTGGATTCAGTTTTGACTGCATTCTTTCTGGAAAATGATTCTTTGCTAAGTTAGCTGCTTGCGAAAGGCATTTGCCTGGTTCCTAAGCTATGGATACTTGTCAGTCGGTGCTGAGATTTTGTGGGCGCCAGTGAGTCAAACATGGTCAAATGCAATCCTGATTTGAAGAGTCAAGCCTTGTTGGTCATTTGGTGGATAGTTACTGGTATTTCGAAAGGGTGTAGTGTCTTCATATTCAGGCTGAAGAAGTCCTTTTGAAACTATAAATATATGAACTCGAAAGAAGGCATCACAAAGTACTGTAACGAATGTATATTAACATTTAATTATTAAATGTCAACCTATGTTTTTAAAATATTTTAAACAGATAAGTGCGTATTACATATTTCATTCGTCCTCAGCAAAGAAACTTACCAGTTTTGATGTATTTTATTTATGTAAACATACTGGGATCCCAATGTGCACACAACACCAATGACTTAGTCTGCTATGTAGACCTGAAGATGACCGACTGATAAGTCGAAACATGTAGCCTTGTGTATAAATAAATAAACAGTGCTGACGTATATAATTAATTTTATTATACATATAAATATATGGTTTATTTTTGGAATTCTGAGTAACAGTTTAATTGTAACACAAAATGGCAATCACAGATGGTTTCTGTAACACAGACTTACTGTCTGACTTAGTACCCATTTTCTGTCGGATTTTATACATCGTCTGATGTTTCAGAATAAAGCACGACTGTTCAGAAGCCGCCTGTGCTTCCTTCTTCAGACTAAGAAGCGCCTAACCTGGTGGTCACCTTAGATGGAACTATTCTCAGTTGAAGGGCACCGTAGAAACACGCAACTTGTTAAGGTATACGCCTGAGAACAGATCAAATCCACGGGTAGTAACAGGAAAATGGCTACAGACGAATCAAAAACCAGCCACAAGACTCGAAAAGATAAAGTCAGCGACCCTCAACAAATTAAAACCATAAAATAGAGCCATGAACTCAGACTGATCAGACCGCCGATACAGAAGTGATGTCTTTTGTTGAAAAAAGAAACACAGACGACAGGGGTAAACGTCGCTGTACAGCTACTGTAATTTAATTCTGCCAAATTAAGAAATAGTAGACCGACTTCTAACCACAGATACAAAAGCTACGAAATGTTTATCTCGAAGCCAAAATTTCGACACTCAAAATAAAGTCATTTCACTTCAGGCCGGCAGATCAGCATCCAGTCACAAAAAAACTTTTGGCACAGATATTGACATAAGCACTTTTGGACTATTAAGTAAAAATGTTAAAGCTATCCCATTACAGGCCTGGATAGGCCCTTCGGGTTGCAGGTGTTTAAGACTCCCAGATGTTCCTAAATGAGCGGAACATGAAGGTGGTAAGGTTGTCATCCTAACGCACCGGCCGCCTTTACCCCCAGGAAATATTCCTAGTACTCATTTCTGTTACAACCTTAGTCGACCTCAGGACCATAGTGCGGCCGGAAGAATTGAGTTAATGAAAAATTCCGATGACACCATCGGGAATCGAACCCGCCACCTTCCGGTTTCTAGCGCAGTGCGTCGACCAATTGCGCCACAGCTTACCCCCGGACTACTAAATGCTGTGAATATATATTCAAATATTCTTTGCCAATAACTGTGGGCTAGGAACAGTAAATAAGGTGGAACTCGTTTGTAACGACATCGGTACGTGCGATGCGTTATGTATAAAGCCCGGTGTTCTGTGGTACCAATACATTCTCCATAAGGCCTAACGTACTTTTTGGTTAGAAAGACACTCGTTAATAAAGACAATAATTACTCGGTGCCAGTAATGACGTTATAACTGAGTTAAAACATATTTTCATCTAAATAGTTTTTGTTGGTTGCTATAATGTAGCTTAGTACAAATCTTAATGAGTTCAGTTCATTCTCAATATACGATTCGCAAAACTGCTTACCGATTTGCACATGGTTGTGATTGTACGCGGTTTTGCTTAACACGGTTTTGAGTCATGACTTTAAAATACCTTGGAAACTAAGCAATTGTAGTCGTTGGTTAGCGAAAGCCAGTCGCCTGCCGAATCAACAAGTCCGTCGGGTTGTGTGCTGCAGGCGGACCACCTGTTGGACTTCACTGAACTAAGTGATATATCATCCATGGACCCATTTTCAACAGAGTATCTTTTTTTCCAAATTATAGTGCCAGTGAGAAATGAAGAAATGTTACTTAGAGTCAAGGAGCAGAGGAATATCCTACATGAAATAAGTAAACGGAAGACTAACTGGATTGGTCATATTTTGGGTATAAACTGCCTAATAAAAGGGGTTATTGAAGGCAAGATAAAAGGGGGGTATAGAAGTGACAGGAAGACGAGGAAGAAGACGTAGAAAGCTACTGGATGGCTTTAAGGAAAGGACGGGATACTTTCATTTGAAGGAGGAATCTCTAGATCGCACTGTGTGGAGAGCTCGCTTTGGAAGAGGCTTTTTGCCTGCCGAAAGACAGACTACTAAATGAATGAATTTAACTCGGCATAGACACTTTGCACTAACCAACAGGGCTGTGAACTAAATAGAACGTTATTTCTTATTTTTAAATTCCGTAGTCACGTGGCTTCACAACGCCCTGGCGTGACTTGCAGTTGGGGTGGCCGCATAATCCCTCCTGCTGTGACTTCAATAGTTACTCGCAAAATGGATGATTAATTTATGCATGTCTTATCCCCTACACACGACTTCAGCAGCACCTAATTCTCTTACGGGCCGACAGCAAGCACTTGTCTTGCATTCCGGAGACTCACTGTTCAATTCTGGGATGCGAGACCAAATACACTAACTACAGGGTTGTCCTGTTATACGAATATTTTTACAAATTACATTGTAACAGTTTCATTCTAAAACTCCTGTCAGTCTATACTTCCGCTAGTTGCGTCTGCGGAGTCTAAGATTACTTTTGGCTCTAGGCACGAAAAGGATGAATTTGTTTGTTTGTTGATTGGAGTGCCTTTGGTGTTGGCATAATTTTCATGAAACTGAACTTAAAAATTATTACGTAATCACACACGATTCTAATTCAGAAGTTCATAGCTGTGTTGATTTGATTCCGACGTGGTTAATACTCGTATTTCTCAGACCGCAGGGAAATGAATTCGTGCATCCATCAAATATTGTGATGTCGTGCGCTTCGTTTTACAGTAAAAGGATTTTTGTCTGTACTAAATGAATATACTCGCCATTCGCGAAATGCGATTTGCAAACAACGCATTTATAAAGAATGAGTTTTAGACATTATTTTCTTATTTTCTTCCTTGTTTATTGCATCTCTCATTTATTGTTTGTTTTTATTCCATTTATGGTTTGCGTCTTTCTCTGTTTATCTCCTTTCTTTCTAACTTACCGTTGTTTTCTATTCCATTTCTTTGTTTCTATTTCTTTTGAATTTCTTTAATATTGGCTGCTCCATGTCTACTTGCATGTGACACTGTGTGGCGCAAGGTTAGAATTTCTTAATGTTTCGAAGGAAAGTAGTGCTTTCTGCTTTACTTTTAAGGGGTAATTCATCTTGGAACCCTTATCCATTAGGGACTAGGGCACTACGTTTATCAAAAACATCGGGGAATGCAAATCAGCCACGACACAAGGACCGGAACCTAAACTACACCGCTGTGAAAACCTTCAGTTTCTCTCTTTAATGCTATTCTTCATCTGTCTGTGTCTCTTCCTGCCTGTCCCTTTTCTCCTTGTTATATACCTTCGATTTTTACATTTTTCCTTCCTGTCTTTCTGCTTCCTCCCTTCCGGACAGTTGGACCCCGTGCCTGCAGCTAACTACCGCACTGGCTATCCTCTATATAGCAATAAAAAACTCAAGTGAATCTTATGTTTATTGGACCGTGCATCTTCTTGATAGTTGAATAAAGAGAGACCAACTTGATGTCACTTGCTTTTTTATTTCATTATTTAATGTTCAACATGTTTCGGATGTTAATACATCCATCCTCAGGATCTTGCGACTTATTTGTTGAGTTATTTCATGGGTTGTATTGCTACATACCTGGTTCGATGCTTGTTGGTGTTACGTTGTGGTTTGGCTGGGGTGGTGGGGTATCCGGATGCAGGCTGAAGAACTGCTTCAGCCTGCATCCGGATACCACACCACCCCAGCTAAACCACAACGTAACACCAACACACATCGAACCAGAGCAATACAACCCATGAAATAACTCAACAAATAAGTCGCAAGATCCTGAGGATGGATGTATTAACATCCGAAACATGTTGAGCATTAAATAATGAAATAA
>Ga0123354_10006249_pt1 | contig 17642 bp, 18 predicted proteins | sample TergutLab28metaG_2_FD_97872 | JGI IMG/M metagenome (GOLD analysis project Ga0123354, IMG submission 97872) | Labiotermes labralis P4 segment gut microbial communities from Petit-Saut dam, French Guiana - Lab288 P4 | ecosystem: Host-associated > Arthropoda: Insects > Digestive system > Gut ...
GCCGACGAGCACATCGCCTGCTTGCTGCAAGCCAAAAGCGCGCTCGTCAAGGAATGCCTGACGCTGGAAATCCCGGTAGAAACCATCGCCGACACGATCCTTGAGACTGTCGGCAGTCCGGTGAACCGCCGCAAACTGATCGGCGCCATCAAACACTGCGCCCAGCCCGCGCCAGCGGGCGATGGCAAGCGCATCGGGCGGCCACCCAGGAATCGGGAGGCTGACCCAAAACCGGCGGATGCCGCTGCCGTTGCCGCAGCTTCGACAGCCACCGTGATCGCCACAGCCAAAGGCGCTTCGGTTGCCGTTGCACCAAAACCTCCCAAACCAGAAAAGTCTCCCGCCACCACCGCGCCTCCCCAAGACAGTCCCGACCGCGAACAAAGAATGCGCCGCAAGGCGCCAATCTGGGCCAGCCATTACGAAGATGACCGCCACTATGCCTCCATCGTGGCGCGCCAACCGGACGAAACCGAGGCCGATTACTGCTGGCGCATGTGGCACACCGCGCCGCCCTGGTCGGGCGAAATGCCGCGTTTTGCCGATCAACTGACCGAAACCCAGTGGATCGAAAAGTGCTGGGGCCTCAAAAGTCCCGAGGAACGCGCCGCGCATCGAGCCTCATTGCCCACCACCGCGCGTTGACGGGCCGCTTTCTCCAACCCTGAAAGGAAATCAAAAATGCTGCGAACCTACTTGAGCGCCTCGGAACGCAGGCCGTCGCGATCGCGCAGTGGATTGCAGGCCGGTTCGCGCCCGATGGCGGCAGTCATACCAGTACCTCTGCCGCATGCTCCCGGGCAGGGCAGCGCATGAACCCAGCACAAGGCGCAAGACAAAGCCCGCGAGCTTGACGGTGGGACACTGGGGCGCACGAGTTGATATCCACAAGTCAAATCATCGCCCAATTGGACGGCGCAGGAAAAAGAAAAGTATTGGCAGACCCGCGATGAACTTCTGGAATTTGCCCGTCAGGCAACGAAAGCAATTACAGGCAGAAAGGCGCAAAGTCAGCGCAAAGCCAAGTCCGCAATCGTGATTTCGATGGCCATCAAGGCGTCGAAAAGTTTTCGGAACGTAGTTGAATACGCTGGCCGCGACGATGCGGCACGCCGCCCAGGCGCAAAAAAACCATCGGCAAGCTATGCACGCCCAGCGCGTGGCCGATCAAGAACATCAAAATTCTTCACGCGATTTCGACCGCCAGGCGCGAAACGCCGCACGCACGGCAGCGCGTGAAACGCTTGCCGCACGTTTCAAGCAACAACAAAAAAACCTTCAAGCCCTGTTGCCCGAAACGCAGGATAACGATAATAGGCGCGAATGAACGATCCAGACGTTGAGGCCATCCGTCATGCAACTGATCTCTCGCGCGCTGGCTCCGGCTGCCTTGGCCGTCATGCTGATCCTGCCGGGCTGCCAGACCCAGCCCGTTGCCGCGTCAAAGCCTTCCGCCAGCGCATCCCAGACGATGCAGACGGTCGAGTTTTTTGTGGCGCAGTCGCAGGCTGCCGAGGGGTTGAGGGCGATGCCGGGGCCTGATGGCGCGATCTATCTGCGCGCTCCGGCGGCGCTTACTCGCGCCGATTTGACGGACGCGGCGGCGCTGGTGAACCGGCAGGGGCAGAACTTCGTGGGATTGCGCTTTACGCCCGAAGGCGCGCGCAAGCTGGGCGAGATCACCCGCGCCAACGCTGGCAACATGCTGGCGCTGGTGATTGGGGGAGAACTGGTGGCCGCGCCGCAAATCGCCAATACGCTGGAACGAGGCGTGTTGTCTTTTGGCGTGCCGTCGGCCGAGGCAGCGGCCCAGATCGCCGCCCGCATTCGCGACGACGCTCCAGCGGCGAAATGACCGGCGCGCGCGCGATCGCGCTCTGCATAATCAACGGTTGATTCCGAAGCTACCCCCGTGAGCGCAGACGCTTCTTTCGCATCCCTGATTTCCGAGCTGGGCCAGACCTTGGGCATTGCCGGTCTTGCGCCGGTCGATGGGTTGTGCGAACTGGTGATCGATGGCCGCCATGTGGTGCAGATCGTTCACATGGGCGCGCGCGATCAGGTGTTGCTTTCCTGCCGTCTGGGAAACGATCATGTGGACGCGGCGCAGGCCGCGTTAATGGTCAGGGCCAATTTCATGCAGGCCGGACGCGGCGCGGTGCTGTGCCAGTCGCCTGACGGCAAGCCCTGCATGCAAGTGGCGCTGGCGCTTTCGGGGTGCGGCGCGGCGATGCTGTATGCGGCGCTGGAAAGCCTGCTCGACGAGGCCGAGCGCTGGGGCGAGCGCCTGACCCGCGAAAGCGCGCCCGCAACCCTTGCGGGCGCAAGCGATCCGGCGCTGCTCTTGCAGTCGGTGTAAAAACTCAAAAAACGGCAGTTGCAATGGAACGATTTTCCTGTTCCGGTTACTGATGCAGGCGCAGCCGGCGCTTGCCGGCATCAACGCGCGAGGAAAATTTCATGGACGCATCCAGTCTCGTCACCCTGTTCGGTCAGGAAACCGGTGCCGCCCTGTCGCTGGGCGAGTCGGGCACCGTGGCGCTGGCCTTTAAGGCCGGCCCCACGCTGCACCTCGAACACGACCCGCAGCTCGACGCGCTGCATTGCTACACCGTGATCGGGCAGGCGCCCGCCGATGCGGCACGCGCCTGCGCGTTGTTTCGCATGTTGCTCGCAGGCAACGCCTTTGGCCGCGACACCGATGGCGCCACGCTGGGGCTGGACGAGTTGACGGGCGAGATCATCCTCTCGCGCCGCCTCGAACTCGATCGCGCCGACACGGCCTGGCTGCGCGCCGTGGTCGAGTCGATGGTGTCCGTGGCGCTGGCCTGGCGGGAGCGGCTGGCGGAGGCTGGGCAGGCCGCCGCGCCGGTTTCCGCGCCACCGCCCCTGTCCGATTTCGGACTGCGCGCCTGAACCGAAGGAACTCTCATGGCTACAGGAGTACAAGGCGTCACGTTGACCAGCGTCCAGACGGCACAGGCCATCGCTTCCGGCGCGCTGGGCCGGGTTGGCAATCTGGCATTCAGGGGCGAGGCGGGCGCCACCCCGCGCGCCAGCGGCCCCAACATCTTTCAGCGCATCGGACGCGCGCTCGCCAATCTGGCGTACCGCGTCGCCGGCAACCCCGCGCAGCGTGCCCGGCGCGACCTGCAAAATCAGGTGCGCGACAACAGCCGCGGCGTGGGCAACCTGCTGGGCCGCCTGACGGCCCCCAACCTGCTGGAAAGCCCCAAAGCTCGCCAAGCGCTCACCGCCGAGCTGATCAGCCTGGCCGCGCGCTCCGGCGGCAACCTGTCGCGCTTGCCGGGCGGCAGCCAGGCGCTGGCGCAGTATGTGCGGCAACTGAGCCCGCTCGACCGGAGCGCCCTGGCAGAAGGCGCGCTATTCGACGAATGGGACCGCGACGACCTGCTCCTGCGAATCGACCAACCCCTGCGCGATCAAGCCGAGCAAGTGCTCGACCAAATCAAGCTGGCCGTCAATCTGGAACAGACCCTGGGCCAACTTCATGAAGCCGTTGTCAGCAGCGACATGGGCCGCATCGCCAGGCAGTCATCCGCGTTGAGCCAGATCGTCAGCGACGCCCGGACGCGCTTTGGCCCCCTGCCACCTCAAACCGACCGACGGTTGAGCCAAATCGACTTGGCCGTGAACCTGGAACGCGCCAGAGACGCCCTCCGCCAAGCCGTTGCCAGCGGCGACAGGGGCCAGATCGTCCAGCAGTTGTCCCTGCTGGGCCAAAGCGCCGCCGAAGCTGACGTGGACGCTCTACCCGCGGCAGTTGCCGGCCGGCTGCGCACCGAAGTCGGCCAGGCCGTCAACGCCTTGCGTGGAGCCCATGAACCCCAGCTAGGCGGGCCGCTGACGCGGGCCACGTTCGAGGAGATGGACGACGCCGCGCTGCATTTGCTGCGCAACGCGCACGCCAGGCTGGAACCCTACGGCCTGGCGATGTCGTTGAACGACGCGCTGACCGTGGCGCTGGAACGCGCCAGAGGCGCCCTCCGCCAAGCCGTCGCCAGCGGCGACAGGGGCCGGATCGCCGGGCAGTTGTCAAGCCTGGAACGGTTTATCCAGTTCGATGAAAAAGGCGTCCGTGCGCTGTCGGCGGATGTCGCCGAGCACCTGGGCGCCGAGGTCCGAAGCGCCGTGAGTGTGCTGCGCGGCGGGACCGACATCAATAAAAGCACGCCGCTGACGTGGGCATCGTTCGCCGGCATGGACGACGCCACGCTGCGTCTGCTCGGTAACATGGGCGACGAGACTCTGCAACAGTACGGCCTGGCGATGTCGCCGCGCGACGCGCGGGCGGAACTGGCGCGGCGCGCGCCGCCCCTGGACGCGAACCCCGCCGCCCAGGCCATTGCCACGGAGCACTTTGCCCCGCACATGGTATTGACGGACGAGGTCAGAAAACTGCCCGCGGAAGATGTGAATCTGGGTTCTGGCGCGGCCATGCCCGTTGCCACGCAATTCATGCTCGACGCCAATCGTGGCAACCAACTGTCGGTGCGCGGGACGGGGCGGGACGGACGCCAGGTGGACGCGCCCTGGCCCGAGGGCAATTTCGCCACACCGGCCGCGCGCCGCACGCAAATCAATCAGGCCCTCGGCGCGTTGCGCGACGTGGCGGACAGCGACGATGTGGCCTTGGCCCTGACCCGCATCATGCAACAACAGTTCGGGGCGGGCATTCTGATGAGCCTGCATTCAATGGCCGTGGCAGGCACCGGCCCCTTCAAACTGGACGGACAGATATTGATACCTATCGGAGGCCCCGACCAAAGTTACGTGATTGAAAAGATGGGCGACGGCAGCTTCCGGCTGGATGTCTCCTACGTCTTCAGAGGTTCAGGTGGCAATGGATGGATGGATGCGCAAGGGCAACCAGTGTACCTTGACCCTCAAAGCTGGGCCGAGGTGAAGGTGTCCGTCCAGATTGCGCCCGACGGACAGAGCATCACGAAAGTGATCGGCCCCCCGGAGTTTCGCGCCGACATCCGGGCGGGTGTGGCACCGCCGGGGGCTTGAGCGCAAGCGAACCCGCCGCCGCAATAAAGGCAACGCTGAACAAGCCCGTCGCGGTTGCCGGAACCCGTCTTCTGAAAGGTCTGCTTCGTTGGAAATGCTCGCGATACCTTCAGGTATTGCCGAGCGTGCCTTTTGCAGTGCTCAAAGCGGTTTCGGATTGAGGCGCTTGCGCGGGCGCGGCGGGCAATACGTGCAGGCAGGTGATTTGCTGCGCCGTGACGCCCAGCACCAACACCACGCGCTGCTCTGGCGAGCCGGCTTCCACCGTGACCACGCGCTGTTGCGGCCCCACGGCGACGGCGGAAAGTACGCGCGACGCGACGCCGGGCGCGGCCGCCAGCAAGCCTGCCTGCTGCTGCCGCAAGCGGCGGATGAGCCAGGGCAGCAGGGCCAGCGCGCCAAGGAACAGCGCCAGCAGCCACAAAGTTCGCGTCATGTCCATCGTCAGATACAACCGGCGTGAGGCGCTATTAAAATAGAAGCTGCTTGTGCTTGCCCCGTCTTGATTTCAGATATAAAAATATCTGAAATCCTTATGCGGCAAGCGCAACCAGCTACGAAACAACGAGCATCAGCTCGATTGCTGGATCACGGTTTTGAGTGCGTCGGAAATGTCCTTGGTGATCGTGCTTTGCATGTTGACCAGCAGGGACCATTGCTGCGTCTGCTGCTGTATCTTGAGCATGTCGGCGGTCGTGATGTTGCCGTCGGCGTCGGTCTGGACGTTGTTGAGGGTGTTTTGGAGATTGGTTTCCTGGGTGGTGATGGCGTTGTAAATGGTGTTGTTCACCAAATTGAAGTTCAGGCCGGTGCCGGAAGTGCCGGGAAGTGACATGGAATGCTCCTTAGGGCGTGGGAAGGGGGGAAAGCCCCGCCGGAGGCGGGGCGTTGGATGAAGTGACGGGGGCCGCCGCGCCGGTTTCGACGGGCCAGGCGGCGAGCGTTTCGCGGGCGGCGGCTGCTGCTTCGGCGGTGGATTGCCAGAGCGGAAAATCCTCGCGCGGCAGGCCCGCCGCGACGCGCTCGCGCAGGCGCTGCTCCAGCGCTTGCAGGCGAGCGGCCAGCTCGCCGCGCAGCGCCGCGCCGCCGGGGGCGGCCAGGCGGGTTTCGAGGTCGGTCAGTGCGGGAGCGGTCATGTTCAAAAAAGCAATCAACGCGACACGATGGCCGGATGGGGGCCGTCAAACACCAGACGCGAAGGCTCAATGGCCGTCAGGCGATAGCGTTTGTAAGTGCCGCCCACGAGTAATTTACTCCCATTGTCCAAAACAATAAAGGGCGCGTCGCCGCTGACGACGCTGCGGATGCGAAAGGGCACGCTGTCGGCGTACTCGCGGCCACCCGGCGTGGCGAGGGCGGCGATGCCGAAATGGTGGGCGTTGAAGCGCGCGAGGATGCCGTCGAGCGCGTCCATCTGCTCGTCGCCCAGGCTGCCGGGGGTGATTTCCAGCCGGTCGCTTTTCCAGGCGAAGGCGACGCCGCTCAATCCGGCGGCGGCGAGTTCTTGCGTCAGCGCATCGGCCACGGTGGAGGCCAGTTGAATGTCGTTGCCCATCAGCGTCATGCCCGGCAGTTGGGCGCGCACCGCTTCCATCGCGGCGGCGCGCGTGGGTTCGTCGGCGGCGACGCCCTCGATGGTCATGCGGCCATTGCCGTCGTAGCGCGGCAGGTATTTAACGCCGTGGTTTTTCAACACGGCGGCGGCGATGGCGACGGCTTCTTCCTCGATGCTCACGCGCATGGCGGGCATGGGCCAGAGCTGCGCGAGCGCGGCGGCCACGCTGTCGCGCTCCGCCGCGTTGCGCACCCAGCCGGAAACGGTGACCACGCCGCCGGGCGCGAGCGTGACGTGCAGGCGCGAGGCCAGCCCCAGCCGCTCGATGGCGGCGCTGGCCTGCCCCAGCGCGCGCTCGGTGGCGGCGCGTGGATCGGCTTGGGCGACGGTTGTTGGAGCCGAGGGCCGCAGCCATGTGAGGGAGACGGCGATCACGATGGCAACCGCCGCCACCGCCAGCGCCAGCGCGGCGGGCCAGGTGGCGCTGCGCCGCTGGGCCAGCGGGCGGGCGGCGGGCGCGGGAACCGGCGCGGCGGCGGCGCCGGAAAGAGGCAGCGGGTCGCTGGGCTCCATCGCGGATTCCGGTTGTTTGCCGGGCTTGCCGCTTTCGGCGGGCGAGGGCTGCGCGGGCGCGTTGTCCGCCGCGACCGCGTTTACCCAAGGGCCGGCGCGGCGGGCCACCGTGACCCACACCGGCCCCAGCGGCAGGGGCTGGTTGAACGGCGTGGCGGGTTGGGACGCGGGCGCGTCGCCGCTTTCGCCCGCCAGAAACCAGCCGTCCGCGCCGATGCGCAGGCGGGCGGCGCGGGCGGGCAGGCCGGGGTCGGCCAGAACGATGTCGCAGTCCGTGGCGGCGCCGAGCAGCGCGCCGTCATGCGCCGCGCAACTGGCCCGGCTGTGCAGGCCCGAAAGCACGCGCAGTTCGAGATCGCCGCCCGCTTCGCTCATAGCTCGATGCGCGCCAGCGGCTGCACGTTGATTTCCTGCGTCAGCTCCTGATACGAGAGCACCGGCAGTTCATAAAAATCCTGCTCGATCATCTTGCGGATGTAGCGGCGGATGTCCATCGAAGTCAGCAGCACGGGCTTGCGCGTGGTGGCCGACAAATCGCCCACGGCCTGCTTGATGTTTTCGACGAGTTTTTTGGACGCTGCCGGGTCCATCGCCAGGTAACTGCCCGCCGAGGTCTGACGCACCGCGCCGCGCACCGACTCCTCGACATTGGGCGCGAGCAGGTAGGCCAGCAGAATGTTCTGGCCGCTCGAATACTTGTAGCTGATGTTGCGCTTGAGCGCGACGCGCACGTATTCGGTAAGCAGTACCGAGTCTTTTTCCTTCTGGCCCCATTCGATCAACGACTCCAGCACGGCGCGCAGGTTGCGCACCGAGATGTCCTCGGACACCAGCCGCTGCATGATCTCGGCGATTTTCTGCACCGGTATCACGCGCAGCGCTTCCTTGACCAGATCGGGGAAGCGCTCCTCCATCGCCGTGAGCAGAAAGCGCGTTTCCTGAATGCCGATGAAGTCGGACGAATACTTCTTCAAAACAAAGGCCAGATGCCAGGTGAGGATGCGGTGCGCGTCCAGACTGGGAATGCCCGCTGCGGCCAGCGTGGGGACGTGGGCGGCTTCGACCCACAGCGTCGGCACGCCGGGCAGAAAGCGCTTGTCGGTTTCAAACGGCACTTGCAGCGCTTGCAGGTTTTGCTCGGTGTCGCGCGCCAGCACGCAGCCGGGGCGCAACTGGCCCTGCGACACGGGCACTTCGGACAGCAGGATCAGGTAAGTGTTCTCCGGCAGCGCGTCGTTGAAGCGCAACTGGATGCCCGGAAACGGCACGCCCAGGTCGAAATACAGCGCGCGGCGGATTTTGATGAGTTCCTCGTTCAGCTCGCTGGCGTCGAAATACTTTTGCAAGCCCGCGGCCACGTCGATCATCAGCGGCAGCGTGGGCGCGAATTCGGCCCCGGCGCTGTCGGCCTTGGGCTTGGGCGGGGGCGCTCCGTCGGCGCGCAGGGCTGGAATTTCGGTGATCTGGCCGGTTTTTTCATCGACCACCCTGCGCGTGCCGCGCAGCAGCACAAAGCCGACCGTGCCCACGGCTACGGCCAGCGCCGCAAAGGTGAGCGTGGGCATTCCGGGGATCAGGCCCATCCCCATTGCCACGGCGGCGGCGATCAGCAGGGCGCGCGGCTGGGCCAGCACCTGCGCGCCAATGTCCTTGCCCACGTTGGACGGGCCACCCTCGCCCGTTTGCACCCGCGTCACGATCATGCCCGCGCAAATGGCGATGAACAGCGCCGGAATCTGCGTAATCAGCCCGTCGCCAATGGTCAGAATGGAGTACACATGCGTCGCCTCGCCCGCCGTCAGGCCGCGTTGCAGGGTGCCGATGAGCAAGCCGCCCAGCAGGTTCACCGCCACGATGATGAGGCCCGCGATGGCGTCGCCCTTGACGAACTTCATCGCCCCGTCCATCGCGCCGTAGAGCTGGCTTTCTTTCTCCACCATCGTGCGGCGCTTGCGCGCCTCGTCCATGTCGATGGCGCCCGCGCGCAAGTCGGCGTCAATCGACATCTGCTTGCCCGGCATCGCGTCCAGCGAAAACCGCGCCGCCACCTCCGCCACGCGCTCCGCGCCCTTGGTGATGACGACGAACTGCACGATGGTCAGAATCAGGAACACCACCAGACCCACCACCAGATTGCCGCCGACGACGAAGTTGCCAAAGGTTTCGATGATGTGGCCCGCGTCGGCCTGCAACAGAATCAGGCGCGTGGTGGCAATCGAAATGCCCAGCCTGAACAGCGTGGTGACCAGCAGCACCGAGGGGAACGACGAAAACGACAGCGGCGAGGGCAGGTACATCGCCACCATCAGCAAGATGGCCGACAGGGTCATGTTCGTGCCGATCAGCACGTCCACCAGCGGCGTGGGCAGCGGCAGGATCATCATGAAGATGATCGAGACGATCAGCACCGCCAGAACGATGTCGTTGCGGCTGGTGACGAGGGCGACGGCGCGGTTCAACGCTTGCTGCATGGGTTCAGGCTCCTGCTCGCATCGTGACATAAGCGCGCATGGCGGCCTGCGCTTCGGGGCGGCGGTTCAGCGCCGACAGCGCCTGCGCCCGCACCAGATGCAGGGCCGCGCCGGTTTCAGGCGCGTTCGGGCCGCCTTGCAGCAGCGCCCTCTCCAGCGTGGCCAGCGCCGCATCGGGCTTGCCGGAGCGCAGTTGCGCCAGCGCCAGCGCCACGCGCCGCCGCGCATCGGCCTGGCCCAGCGCTTCCAGCGCGGCCAGCAGCACGGCGGCTTTTTCGGGACGGTCGTTGTCCAGATAAATGTAGGCCAGCAGGTCGAGCACTTCAGCCTGCCGCGGGCCGAGCGGGCCAGCGGGCGTTTGGGCGGCGTTCGTTTCCGGGGGCATTCCTCAGCCTTGATAGAGGGCGCTGCGGTACATCGTGACCAGTTCGCGCAGATTGGTTTCTTCCTTGAGCAGGCGCTGCGCGCGGTTGAGAACGCGCGCATCGCCGCCCCACGGCGGCGACTGCCCCGCCAGCGCCAGCGACTTTAACGCCTCGCGCAACACGTCGGCAAATTGCGAGGGCATGAGCAGGTCGCGGTCGCCGATTTCGGGGCGCAGGGCTTCCTGCAAAAAACTTTCGGTGTTCGGCTTTTCGAGCAACTGCGACAGGCGGGCGCGCATGTTGTCGTCGGTGGGCGGCAGATTTCGCCGATCGGACAGGCCCTCGACGGAGTCGTCCTTGCCGGCATAAACGATGTCGCCAATGCCGTAGTCGAAACTCATCAGGCGGTTGACTCCCAGATTTGCCATGCTTGCCGCTCCCCGTTCAAGTTTCGTCGCGCAGCGCGTCGAGCCAGCGCGACAGGTCATCGAATGCCTGACGCAGGCGCCGCGCGGTGAACTCGCCCTCGGCAATGCGCGTCAGCGCCAGCAGGTGCTGGCGGCCTTTGTGTTCGCGCAGCGCCGCCTGCACCGGCCAGTCGCCCAAGTGCGCGTGGTGTGCGCGCTTGAAAGCGCGCAACAGCCACGCGCCCGCGTCGTAATCCAGCGGTTGCGAAACGTGAACCAGCGCCTCGCGTCCGGCCATCTCCACGCCAAACTGGCGGCCCGACGCGGCCTGCAACACGGCCTGGCCGCGCTTGTCGAACGCCAGGCCGCTCATGCCGGTTTCCTCGCCGAACTGGCGCAGCGCGGCGTGCATATCGTTCATCACTGATCTTCCTCGTCAATCGCCACGTCCAGCGCCTCCTGGACGGCGTTGAGTACCGATTGCCGCGTATCCGCGTCAGGGAACACCTGCACCGGCAAATCGCGCATCATGGCCTTCACGCCCGACAAAAACGCGATGCGCCCCGCCAGCGAAGTCACCTGATGCTGCTGCGCCAGCGTGGCAAAGCGCGTTGGCGCCACCCACTTTTCGCCGCTGATGCCCACCAGGTCGCGCATCAGGCGCGGCGCGTCGATGGCGCCGCCGCCGCTGGCCTGCAACTGGCCCGACAACTCGCCACAGCCGCCCAGCACCGTCACCGCCACCTGCAACTGGTACAAATCCGCCGTCAGCGCCCGCAGGCGCGCAGGCTCGGTCGAAGGGCGCGTGGCCGCCAGATCCTGCCCCAGCGCCGCCACCAGTTGCGTCAGGCCGCGCCCCACGTCCTGCGCGCCAAAGCGCTCCATCGCCAGCGCCAGCGTTTTGGGCAGCGTGCTTTCGCCCAGAACGATGTCGCGGTACGCGCCCTGAAAGCGGGCCACGCCCCGCGCGTCGGCGGCAAACTCGCCCGCCGCGCCCAGCGTGTTCAGGACGGCGCGAATCCGCGGACCGCTGTCGATTTCGAGATCGGCCAGCGCGTCGCGGATCGCTTCCAGCATTTCGGGCGCCGCGCCCTGCTTTTCGCCCTCGCGCAGCGCGTACTGCAAGCCCAGATACTGCTGCGACACATCGCCAAACGCCTGCCGCGCCAGTTGCCGGGGCGAGCCTTGGCCCGCCAGGATTTTTTTGGTCAGCTCGGTCAGTTTCTCCTGTGCGTCCGCGCTCCGGCTCTGTTCGAGCATTTCGACGATCTCGTCCGTGTCGCGCACCTCCGGAAGATGCTCCGGCTCCACCTTGCGCTCGGTGTGGTGCTTTTCTTCCACCTGCTCGGCCATGTGCAGGCTCATTTCCTCCGCCGTGTCGTCCAGCGAGGAAATATCGTCGTCGCCGCCGTCCGTCAACAGTTCCACCTGCTCGCCCAGCAGCGCCCCCATCTGTCGCTGAACGCCCACTTGCGGATCGGACTGGGGATCCAGCGGATTGAATCCGGCGGAAAAGTTTCCGGTGTCGATGCGGTTCATGAGGTCGGACTGCGTATTTTGCCGCCGTCAGTAACGGCGGCGCGGGAAAAGTTCCATGGTTGTATTTTTACAGCGCGGGAGAGTTAAAAATGATAGCTGCTAGCGCTTATTCCTGATTAATTTCAGCATGTTTCATATCTAAAATCGTTACTGGAAAAGCGCGGCAAGCTCCTATTTCAAGAGCGATGGCTGCATCGACTCATGCGCCGTCAAGCCTCGCCCGGGTCCAGCGTGATGTGCACTTCCGCGCCCCGGCGCTCGATGTCGTATTGGTCGGACTGGCGGCCCAGTCCGTCCATGACGGTCTGCACATTGGCGCGCAGGCCCCGCGCGATTTCCGCGATGCCCAGGCGGCCTTGGTCGCGGGCCAAGTGTTCCAGTTCATCAAGCGCGTCCCGCACGGCCGGCATTCCAAGCCTGTGCATGCCCCTGTCCACATGCCCGAGCACCGCGCTTTGGCTGAAATCCACGCCGTTTGCTCTGGCGAACTTGACCAGATTCTGTACCGGGACATAGACCGAATCTCTCAGCAGACCTTTGTAAACATGCTCCTGACGGACGCCAGTGGCGGCGTTGGCGGCGTTGCCGCGTGTTTGCACAAAGCTGAACATGTGTCCGATTTTTCGCCCGATCGCGGGGAAAACGCGGCCCAGCGCGCTGCCCATGCCTTCGTGCCCCTCGCGGGCGGTGAACACGCTCGGCGTGCCCACGCTCTCGATCTTGACGAAAAGCTCGTCGCCCTGGAGCCGGTCGAACAGCAGCGTTCCCCTCTGCCCCGGCAGGGTGTTGCTGAAATCCTCGATGCCGTGCTGCTGGCGCTTGCCCATCAACCCCACTCTCGGCGAAGCGCTGCGCTCGTCGAAGTGCGAGGACATGCGCTCGTAGCAGGTGGGCGCGGCCCTCAGAAAGTTGTGAATCTTGCCGCCGGGGTCTTTCATGATGAAAGAACCGTTGGTGGGCATGGCGCTGGGCGCGTCCGCCACGCCAGCGCGCTCATTGCGCACGTCCTGCATGGCGCCGCGGGCCATCATGTACCAGGCCAGGGCGCGGGTGGTGTACACGCTGCTGTGCACCTGCTGGGGCACGCCGGATCCTCCCGCAAGGGTCAGCGGCGAGCCGCCGTCTCCCGAATTGGCGATGCCCCGCGCAATGCGCTCGCCCGCGGCCACCAAGCCGGAAATTTCGTGCGGCGACAGCGGCGTGCCCATGCGCACCGCGTGCTGTTGCAGCTTGCCCATCATGCCGACGCTGACTTCGCCCTGATCCAATATACCGCCGTGCGTGGACCAGGACAAGTCGGCGCGCAGGTCCGCCGCGGCCCTTTTGGCTTCGGGGTTGCCGGCAAAAAAGTTCCTGATGCCGCGCATCATCGGCGCGAACGGCTGCGCCAGCCCTCTGAAAAAATCGCGCGCCCGATGGGTCTGTTGCAGCGCATCCGCGCGGGCCTGGCCGTCGGCCACTGCGACGGCGTGGCCGTCCAGCGCCTGCACGACCGGGCCGCCCTGAACGCCCGCAACCTCGCCGCCGCCCTGCGCCGGCGGCTCGTTCAGATCGATCTCTATCCACTCGCTGGATTGCGCAACAGGGCCGGCGCCAACTGAAGTAACCATGACTGTGTTCCTGATGTATGAATGTAAAACGTGCGTCCGCCGCGCTCAGGCGCGCTGGTCCAGCACGTTGAAAGTTCCGTTCGCCGCGGGCGATTGGGCGTCGGCCTGGCCCGACACCACGGCCCGCCAGAAAACGGCCACTTCGGCAAACGCGCCCAGCGCCTCGGCTAGCGCTTGGGCGGTGGTGGTTTCCACCGGCAGGCTCATGGCTAGCACCGCCGCGCCGCTTTCGCGCTGCACGCCCAGCGTCGCGCCGCCCGTGCCTGCCCAGAGGTTGTTGCCTTCGAGCATCAGGCGGTGAACGGCGGCTTCGCGCGCCGCGTCGGGGCGGCCCAGCAGGGTGAAAAATTCAATGTCGCCAATGGTCGGCTCGTTCACGTCCAGCGGCGCGTAATTGAAGCCGACCCTGAAATCGTCCAGGGCCAGCTCCTGCGTCTGAATCAGCCCTTCGGCCTCGTCCAGCCCCAGGTGCCGAGCCAAATCGGTGAGCAATTTGTTGTAAAGCGCGGTCATGTGAAATCTCCTGTGGTTGAAGCGGTCTCGGCGCGAAAAGCGGGCCGGAAAGCCGCGTGGCCGGCTTCAGTAACAAACAGGCGCGAAAGAGTTCCATCCGCCGCCGTGTTTTTTTGCATCGTCTTTGGGAACCGCCAGCGCCGATGGGTACGCCGTCACCAGCAAGACCCGCAATCTGCGAAACCAGCATTCCGGCAGCGATGTATGAATGCAGTAGCCCGCAAGCGGGCGATGCAAAAAAACAATATCTGGATGCGCCTGCCTATGATTGATTTCAATATATTTCATATCTAAAATCGTTATCAAACAAGCGTAACAAGCTCCTGTTTTCGCAGCATGAGCCGCAAATCAATAAATACGGCTCAAAAATTGAGCTGCACATGCTACATTGCGGCTCATGTCCCTCCAAACCCGCTGGCTCTGGCGTCGCGCCGAATAGCCTGAACTGAGCTTTGACGCGCAGGCGCTTGGCCCCGATCTGGCGCGGGCGCACCGGATGCACGGGCTGGTGCAGGGCAAGGCCGCCGCCATCGGGCTGGGCGAGGGCAGCCAGATCGCGCTCGATGCCTTGTCCGACGAAGTGCTCAGCACCGCCGCCATCGAAGGCCAGCGCCTGCCGCTGGACGCCGTGCGCTCGTCGGTGATGCGGCGGCTGGCGCTGACGGCGGCGGGGCCGATTGACCGCCAAGTCGATGGACTGGTCGAAGTCATCGCCGACGCCACTGAATCGCTCGATCAGCCGCTGGACGACGATCGCCTGTTCCGCTGGCAGTCGGCGCTGTTTCCGGGCGGCGCGTCAGGCATCCGCCGCATTGCCGTGGGCCGCTGGCGCGCGCATGACGACCCGATGCAAATCGTCAGCGGCGCGGTGGGCCGCGAAACCGTGCATTACCAAGCGCCGCCCTCGCGCGACGTGCCCGCGCACATGGCGCGTTTTCTCGCGTGGTTTTCGGCAAGCGCAAGCGGCGGCCCGCAAATCGACGGCTTTGCCCGCGCCGCCATCGCGCATCTGTGGTTCGAGAGCATTCACCCGTTCGAGGACGGCAATGGCCGCATTGGCCGCGCCATTGCCGACATGGCGCTGGCGCAAAGCCTGCGCTCGCCGGTGCGCTTGTACAGCCTGTCGCGCCAGCTTTTGGCCTCGCGCGCCGCTTATTACGATGAGCTGAGTCAAGCGCAGCGCGGCGGCGTCGATGGGACCGCGTGGGTGCGGTGGTTCGTGGGCCAATGCACGGCGGCCTGCGAAACCGCCAACCAGACCATCGACCAGGCCATCGAAAAGCAGCGCTTCTGGCAACGGCACGAGGGCAGCCGCCTGCACGAGCGGCAGCGCAAGGTCATCCAGCGCCTGCTCGATGATGGCGACGGCGGTTTTTTGGGCGGTCTGAATGCCGAAAAGTACATGAAGATGACCGGCGTCTCCAAGGCCACCGCCACGCGCGACCTCGCGCAAATGGTGGCGGATGGGCAACTGTGGAGCCACGGCGCGGGCAAGGCGTTGCGCTACTACGTCAATGTGCCCGGCTGGGGGCATGGCGTGGAATTACAAAAACAATAGCTGGTCGCGCTTTCCCCTGCTTGATTTCAGCATGTTTCATATCTGAAATCGTTATGCTACAAGCACAATAAGCTCTTTTTTTGAAGCTGCCGCCACTTCACAAAAAAACATGGAACCACCGGGCTGGATCGGTTACTCACCCGTTATCCGGCGCTTGAGGCCGGAACTTTTCAACCAGGGCGGTAACCCGCCCGGATTTAGAGTTTCGATCCGGCGCAATTGTCATTTTTCATTCCGGAGTCAAGCCATGAGCCTATCCGCCGTGACCAGCGGCATCGCCACGGACCCGTCCGCTGTTTCGGGCGCGGGCAACATTCTGAGCGCCCTTCAGCAGGCGATGAGCGGCCGCATGGATTTGCTGGACACGCAACTGACGGACCAGCTCAACACCGTGCAGTCGCGCAACGACCAGATCGCCAGCCTGAACGACGCGCTGTCGAAGCTGACAGCCTTTGAGGCCCAGATTCCCGGAACCGATGGGAGCAGCACGGCCTCCGGCGCGACCGCCGACCAGATCGCGCAGTTGAACGCCGCGCTTCAAGCGGCGGGCATCACCGATGTGACGGTCAGCGGCGCCAGCACCCGCGGCCAGATTGACGCGGCCATTACCGAGGTCAAGGGCATGACCGACACCCAGAGCAATAATCAGCAGATGGACATGCTGCGCCTGCAAAGCCTGATGAACAAGCGCGACGAGATATTCGATCTGCTGTCCACCACGCAAAAAAACGTGTACGACGCCCTGTCCGGCATCGTTCAGCACATGTAAAAGGTCAGCGCCATGCCGCAAAAAAACATGGAACCGCCGGGCCGGATCGGTTACTCACCCGTTATCCGGCATTCATCCGGTTTTTTACTTCACACAGGATCAAGACCATGACGACGACCATTCCTCCCGTTGGCGGCGCTCCCGATCTGGCCGCGCTGCTCGCCGCGGGCGACATTCAGGGCGCGCTTCAACTCGTGATGGGCAACCGCGTGCAGTTGCTCGACGCGCAACTGGCCCAGCAGATTCAGGCCGTTCAGGACCGCAACGACCAGATTTCCAAGCTCAATGACGCGCTCGCCAAGCTCAACGCCATGTACTCGTATTGCGGCGCCAATGCGACTGACAAGCTCACGGCGCCCAAGGACAACGTCGCCGGTTACCAGAGCGCCGAGGCTGCGGCCAACAATGCGTGCGCGGATGCGGGCGCGGGCATCAGTATCAACACCAATACCACCCACGCCGACCTCGACGCGGCCATCACCAAACTCAAGGGCCAGATCGACACCGCCAGCAACAACCAGCAAATGGACATGCTGCGCCTGCAAAGCCTCAACAACAAGCGCGACGAGGCGTTCGATCTGCTGACCACCACGCAAAAGGGTTTTCACGACGCCAACACCGGCATCGTCCAGCACATGTAAGAAGCCGGCGCCATGCCGCAAAAAAACATGGAACCGCCGGGCCGGATCGGTTACTCACCCGTTATCCGGCATTCATCCGGTTTTTTACTTCACACAGGATCAAGATCATGACGACGACCATCACTCCCGTTTCCGGCTCTCCCGATCTGGCCGCGCTGCTCGCCAGTGGCGACATTCAGGGCGCGCTTCAACTCGTGATGGGCAACCGCGTGCAGTTGCTCGACGCGCAACTGGCCGACCAGATCAAGGCCGTGCAGGCGCGCAACGACCAGGTTTCCCAGCTCAACGATCTGCTGTCCAAACTCACCGCCTTTGAAGCTGGAATCAAGGGCACCGATGCGACCAGTTCGTTCGATCAAAAAAATTACACCCAGGACCAGATCGATCAGGAGAAGGCGCTGAATGGCGCTCTCCGGGATACGGGCGTCGATGTGGGCATACCCAACAAGGGCGGCCAGAACAGCACGCCCGATCAGGCGAGCGCCGTGGGCTGGGGCACCACCCGCGGCCAGCTCGACACGGCCATCACCAAGGTCAAGGGCCTGATCGACACCGCCAGCAACAATCAGCAAATGGACATGCTGCGCCTGCAAAGCCTGAACAACAA
>Ga0123354_10006251_pt1 | contig 17641 bp, 13 predicted proteins | sample TergutLab28metaG_2_FD_97872 | JGI IMG/M metagenome (GOLD analysis project Ga0123354, IMG submission 97872) | Labiotermes labralis P4 segment gut microbial communities from Petit-Saut dam, French Guiana - Lab288 P4 | ecosystem: Host-associated > Arthropoda: Insects > Digestive system > Gut ...
AATTTTAGCACATCCTGTATATAAAATGTGAATAATACAGGAACCAAATATGTTAGAATTATGAAACAAACTGCATTTTGAAGAGAAAAAAATGGAGAGTATATACCATGTTTAAAATATTCATTGCCTATACTTGTTGAATAAATATATAAAATGCAACTTTAGAGGTTAGCGGTGCGGTACGACCACTATAGTTGACATTAGGCGTCAAAAGGTTAATAGAAGCACACTGTGTTCTCTGTTAGTTACGAACTGAATCTTTTTATGTACAATGTAGATCCATTTTAGTCATCACAGGGTTCATTTACAAGTATTTGAATAATATTTTGTGATTATTTCTCACTTTTTTAAAGCAAAGTCTGATGCAAAAATATTCAGAAGTGAAAGGGTTAAATATTTGGATCTTTACCCACCCTCCTTCAGTGTTTCACTAGTTCCCATTTGCAAGAAGAATGCATGAAACATTTGTATTATATGTCTAGATGGTGTGGTTCCGAGAGAACTGGTATGAGGAAGTGTCCCGTCAGCTGCGCCAGGGACTAGCAAAATGTCTTGCTATCGCTTTTGAGAACAGAGGGGCAGTGAGTGAGGCGACCATCACCCCACACACACTGAACTTCGTTAAGAAGCTTGTCTCAACATTTGGCATCGGCATAGGTGGGAAACTACAAAAATACATCTGGCTTCATTGTTTCCCACTGACAGGAATGACATACCCTTTCATTCATGTTGAAATTTACAAAACAAATTGTCACCATAAAATATACTATGCAGATATTAGTTCAGGTTCCCCCCCCCATACTTTTGATTTTGGAAGAACATCAGAAGGAAAGAGACCTAGACGTAGACAAGAGGATAAGACTGTAATGGGTCTCCAAAAGAGGTAGTCAGATAATGTAGACTGTTTATGTTTGTTAGACTAGGTGCCAGTGATCAGCTCATGTGAACATGGTAATCTATCTGTTAAGGTTATAGACAGTGTGACCTATGACTTCCCATTTCCCAGGTTTCTTGTTTGTAGGCATTTGTTAGGACTAGTTGGACAATGTGTCTGCCAATTGAAAGGCCTATACCTGTACGTGACAGTACAAATACAGAAGTTACATAGTTCCATGTCATGAGTTAGGTTTGAACCCACAAACACAACGTTCAAGTGGTAGAGGAAGGTACATGCCTTACACTGATTAGATCTGTTTGATTGTGATGATCAGTAGTGCATGTCTTCAGTGTATTTTGAGGTTTACACTTTGATTGTTCTCTTATTTCATTTTGCCATCACCAAGTGGCAGCTGTATGATCTTGGTCTTTCTTTCACCAAAAAAACATGTTAGATGTATTGATGCCAACTAGTGACAGTATGAAATAAGATAAGACTGCAACAGCAGGTCTGTGGTACCATTTAAATATAGCTCTGCACAGGCAGGCAGAGTGCTTTAAAGAGATATTTCAAGACTAAATGACAATTTATGACCTTGTAATCCTATTAAATGCCCATGAGGTTAAATTAAAAGTACCTGAAAAGTAAGTCTGGCCAGCTGTTTGTACCTGACGGATTAATGGAGCAAGTACGTTCAAACATAGCAGGGTGTTATAGCAAAGCCTACTATCTCCACATGTAGTGCTGTATTTCATGATGAATGTCTTATGTGTGTCATATGTATGTATCAGAAAATATCTCAAGCTCAGTGAGCGCACAGTTCAGCAGTGCTGCATCAGAGAGCCTGGCAAGTCGAGCCCGCGCAACGGTGCAGGACCCCGTGTTCCAGATGATGAAAGTCCAGTTTACAACTGACTTTGACTTTTCTGTGCCTGGGTCCATGAAACTGCAGAATCTTATTGTCAAGCTTCGCAAATGGATCCAGATACTGGAAACAAAAGTGAAGACATTGCCAAAGTGAGTCACCTCTTGCTGCTCTTAGAGTGGCATATGACAGTAAGAACTGTAGTAGCATGAAACACATTCTTGCACTAACCCAGGGTTCTCAATCCTTCTGATACTGCAGACCCCTTCCCAAAATTATCTACATGTGATATGTGTATATATCATCAAAACACTACTATATTTATTAGTAGTATAATAGGGTATCTACTACATTAGGCACAACTACATGTTTCGGCCGCTAATGTTGGCCATCTTCAGGTTGTACATGGACTTATCAATTAGCTATACAACATATACAACATATGTGGGGTGTTTTTTTAGGTGCGGGGAAGGGGTTTGTGTGGGACCGAGATCTTGCTTGTGTCAGTGGTGGCTGCATGGTCTGGAACAGTGGCATTAGTTTATTCATGCCTTATTTCTAGCTATGTCTATACATAGCTAGAAATAAGGTATGCACCCACCACTGACACAAACAAGATCTTGGTCCCACACAAACCCCTTCCCTACACCTAAAAGAAACACCCCACATATGTTGTACCTGTGGTATCTGTTATATAGCTACTTGATAAGTCCATGTACAACCTAAAGATGGCCAGCATTAGCAGCCAAAACATGTAGTTGTGCGTAATGTAGTAGATATCCATTTATACTACTAATAAATATAGTTGTGTTTTGATGATATATTCACATATCACATTGGTTTTGTTATTCTAATAACACAACAGGGATGACGCACCTCAAAATTACCTACTCATGTACTCCTAAGTCGCAATTCATGATGACATTTAAGAATTGAATAATTGAAAACAAGATTCATACTTAAAAACTTTTTTAAGTCAATATAAAAGTTGATTACAAAAACTGTGATTTTATAGGAGTAATGGAATAGGGTTAAGATTAGGATAAACCTACATGAAGTAAGTTAATGTTCTACTGAGCAGAATCTACACTGTGTTACAGTGTTATCCAGATGAACATGGTTTGTAAAATGTCAAAAATATCCTCTACAACAGTTATTCCTTCCAATTTAAAATACCAAGAGAAAAGACACCATGTGCCACGTGAGAACCTTGATAATCTTCATAAGAGAAGTGCCGTTTGGTGTATCAGATCACAAATGTATGTTTTACTCATTTATCAGTCACACACAACCAGCTTGTTGTGTGTGATCTATAATTGAGTAAAACATTGAGAACCACTTCATTAACCCTTTGAAGCCTGGTGTTCACCTACCTGTATATATTACTGTAAGTGTGAGTGAGTGGGTCATACCATTGTTCCTTGTGAGCTACTTATTGAGGCCAGAAATACAGTCAAGCATCAAATGTATTTATAACAAACAATGTGTATTTTCTGTGAGGTATAGGTGAGACTGAAGAGGCATGGAGCATATAATACAGTGTAGCACAACCAGATGCCTCCTGTAGGTGAATGTAATGCTTGATTTTCTCTAAGAAATAACTGGTGAATGAGGCTGTGGAGTATTGTGTGAATTTTATGTTTATGGTTCCATGCATCGCTGATCTATATTAATAATAGTCCAGCAAGATGCAATACAAAGCAGTCTATTTATTATACTGCAAGTTCACTCGCTGGGCCACGTTGGAGGGAGGTAGCTGCACAAAAAATATGACCAGTACCAGAGGCTGTAGTTAGAGTTTTGTGTACTCTTGATGATGGGTGTGGTGAACACTCGAAACATGTAGAGTGAACATGCAGAATAAGTAGACTTCTTTGTGTTGCATCTCATTGGACAATTATTAACATTATGTGAATATTATTGTGTGAATGAGTAAATGAGTGAGGGAGTCACACATGAGTTGATAATAAGCCGTACTGATCGATAGTAACTGTAGCACATGCAAACAATGGTACTGCAATATATGAAATTAATGTGTTGGCTGTCCCAAAATAAATGTTGATAACTTTTATCATAGTTCTTCTTGTATACGGGGTATTTTTTCTGGTAAACCAACATAAGTTTTGTAAGTTGTTTATTTTTCCAAATTACAAATGTATGAGGCATATGAACGGACAAACAAACTAGTAGCATGTAAAGAATACCTGCCAGTATTCTTAAAATGTTACGTGAATAGATTGATTAATGTGTGCACTGCTGCCAGCTGTTTTTAATTTCTGCAGGTCCTTCTTAATTGAAGAGAAATGTCGGTTCCTGAGTAACTTCAGCCTCCAGACAGCAGAAGTCGAGCTGCCAGGCGAGTTCCTCCTACCAAAGGTATGGCAGTGTGCATGCTGTTAGGAAGAATTAGTTGTATGATTGCATGCATTGTATTCACATACTAGTATTGTCATGAAACAAAGGAACGTAATATCTTTGCATAGAAGTCACCACCATGTTGATGCATTCTAAATGTACAAGAAGTGATTAGGCAACAATGTGATTACTGACTCTGTTCATTGTTGGAAACATCCTGAGGCTTTGGCATAGTTGCCTTTTTGAAGTAATGCCATAAGCTATACATTTTTGCACCACTCCACCAAATATGCTCAGGGCCATTTTCTGACAGTGTTCTATAGGTTTGCAGTGCTGACATTACGCCATTGTAAGAGCCATATTTCTGTCCTTATATGTCATATTTGAACGCTGGAAATGCCCAGAAATTGCAGGGAGTGAGGTCCAGACTGTAGGATGGGTGTTCTACAGATGTTTTGACAATACCAGTAATTCTGACATTACCATTGTGTAGTGTGGTCATGCATATTCTTCAAGCCAAAACCACTGTTTTATCAAGACCTCAGGTTCCCCCCTGCCTCCCCCCTCCTCCACCATGCACAGTTTGCTTTTGAGATATCCCATGCTAAAAAACAGTGGCTTTGGAGTCAAAATCAATATCAGCATGACTTTTCCAGATTGAGGGACTGCAAAGTTTTTTATGGCAGCAAGTCTTGGTACTTCCAAACATTTCATGACTGTTTTGTTTCTGAATCGTAGTATCACAGGCTTTTTCATAGAAAGAATCACATTCAGCTGGCAGGCTTCCATGCTCATTTGTTTGTGATTATCACTGAGATCACATGGAGCCTAAATTTGACACGCTCGGGACACGTGTAACTTCAGTGATACAATTTCGTGAACCCTTTCTAATAGCACATTTTAACTGGCAGCCAATTACCTGTGATGTTATTATTCTATCCTATTTCTGCAAGACATTACCTTGTTTGATATTGACATTTAATGGCAGTGCTTGATCTCCCTCTTTAGAACAACATCAACCACACTGTTCCTCCCACCCCCTTCTTTAAAATGCTTTCACAATCTGAAAACTAAGTCTGCTCATTACTTCCAGTCCACAGGCTTCCTGTAACATTTCTTCACCATTGTTTCCAATCTTCGCTGTCATTGACCTATGCCTTGAAATGTATGATTTATTATTCTCCATGCCACTGAAAATTGGATGTCATCAAATATCTTTTTTACTTTGATCCTTATTGGTAAAACAGTATGTGCTTGCTAGCAGTGACTAATCATGTTTGAAGTCACAATATAATGTGTGTGTTACGTTGCAGCCAAGCCTGTCCATCTATCCTTCATCTTCACAAAGCTCTTCCTCCTCAGTTTCTCTCCATATGCTTCCTATGGTATTTCGTAGCCTTTTTTTCCCTTCTTGATGTAAATGTTCCTTTCCACCATTTTCCTTGTAGATTTATATTCGGAGTCTTCTTTAAGATCGTGACTGCTTATTCTTGAAACATGTCAATGCCATTGTGTTTGTTCTCTAGTTAATTTATTTGTGTGATAATGTTTTCTTTATGATGTTGTGTTGGTCAGAGGCAGATTCTTACTTTTTTCACAGCATTCACATTACTATGTGAGAATTGCACGCTTTATGCCACGTGTGGACATCGTCCAGAAACACAACACAGCAGCACGACGTCTGTTCATACGTGGTCACAATGGGAAGATCTATCCATACCTTGTGGTGAATGACTCAGGGCTGGGGGATGCTCGACGAGAGGAACGTGTTCTGCAGCTGCTTCGTATGCTAAACCACTACCTGGGCAAACAGAAGGTACGGGAGAGTATTAGGCATCTGGACATTCTCTTGTATACTACAGACTGTTACTGATCATGAAACAACTACAGCACATTTTGTAGTAACAATTCACTTATCCTGGTCATCATCAACTGATTGAATCACTGTAAGGACTGTCAATTGTCACAGGAAACATCACGCAGATTCCTGCACTTCACAGTTCCAAGAGTTGTGGCTGTGTCTCCACAGATGCGTCTTATTGAAGATAACCCTGCATCTATCTCTCTGCTTGATATATACAAACAAGGCTGTGCTCGTGTCGGACTGGAACACGATTCACCTGTGCTCAGATACTATGAGCGCCTAGCTGCTGTTCAGGTACAGTAAATGGGTGTCTTAACGTGTCTGAACACAGACAGTAAAATATTCAGGACATTTGAAACACAGGATTAGTTACATTGCTAACAGCAGAGAAGATTTGGAAAAATTCTGGCTGTATGTAATTGCAGAGGTATTAACTACACCTATAATGTGAAATACTGCAAGCTTTCAGAAGTAAACCTCAAATAAATAAATCCACTTCACTGTGGTTACCTTGCATCTGTTCGTGTGAACAAAATCATTGTGGTGTCTTTTATTATTACATTTTGTGAGAATTATTTAATTAGAACATAACAAATGAAAAAGCTCTGTTTTGCCCCAGTCTGCAAGTGCTTTCTTGTGTTTTATGTAATATTCAGGCTCGGGGCTCACAGGCTAGTCATCAGGTCCTAAGGGACATCCTAAAAGAAGTTCAGTGCAATATGGTGCCTCGCTCAATGCTCAGAGACTGGGCAGTGAGGACCTTCCCGGCAGCTACAGATTACTGGATGTTCCGCAAAACGGTGAGCATGTGGAAGTATTCTGAAACTGATTATGATGTCTGGCATGGACTGAACTAGATTTGAACAGAGTTTTTGTGTATCTGATCCTGTTTTGATATTTTTTCACAATGTGGCAGTGGGGTGTATTCTGGAGATTTCAATGGGACTTGCTGCTCCCATCTTCAGGGTCCAAGTGTGAGTAGGGAGCAAAATTGTTCAAGTTATGTGGCAAGTAGTTCCTTGGATTGGTGGGAAGGGGTGGAGGTAGTGTACAGTTCAGCTCAGTATGAGCGGTGAACATGGAACGTAACAGAGAAATCACATTTCAGGGCCCATGGTTATTTTATGTAATATGATTACTTTAAAGTGGTTCGTCCCTGTTGTGTTATGAATACAAATTAATTTCTTGCAGTCAGTCAGCACAACATTTATATCCTGAAAGAATAAAGTGGCTACATGTTTTGGCTAAACCAGTTAGCCATAATCAGACCTAAATACAAGAATATAAAATTAAAATCTACTGCTCTGTTTTAGCTATAAGAGTTCAGCCTTCATGAGATAAAAATAATGTGGAAGGTGTAGAATGCCTGAAGTGAAGGCATTCTTCACCCTCTGCTTAACACATCATGATCTCAGGCATCCGCTGCAATTTAAGTGAGATCTTTGCTCTTTTCGGGTGTTATGCAGCATACATTGGTAGTTATCTGTTGACATTATGGTACAACCTGTTGGTCCCATCTTCAAGGGTCAAGTATCCAGGAAGATGGGACTGATAGGTTGTCCCGTAATGTCGATAAATAACTACCAATCTGATTGTGTAACATTCCAAAAGAAGGAAGGTCTCTTGATATGATTTATGTAATACTTACGCATGAAAGGTGACTCATCTGTTCTGAAAATATATGCATCAAAATGAAGATCAAACCCATCCTAGTTTATCATTTCTGATATGTTATGCATAGTGATCTCATTATAATTTCCACATATTTTAGACATTTTAGATTACAGCCCTTTGTTATATATTACATCAGTGTATATTTTATGTGTGCTTTTGTATATATTTAAACCTTGGGAGCTTCTGACTAATGTCTAAGCTGCCTACGTGGAAAGACTGCATAGGTAGAGCATGTTGGAGGGTAATACAGTATTGCTGTTACTTAACTTCTGTGTACATTGTTGTTTACATGCCATTTATTATTGATCTGTACACCATCAGTAATGTGACATTATAAGAACCCATTACATATTTCTGTAAGATCTATCCTAGTAATTAATGAAGCTTGCGGTAACAGAAGCCAAAGGTTCAACACTGTTCATATGAAAATCCAGTGTTTGACACACTCTTGAACTTGTGTTTACCTCTTATCTGTTTCTCAGTCCTCCTCATTCAAGGAGTTTCACCATCACAGTTGTTTGTTCATTTTTTGTCTCTCCATACCTTTCATTTCTTGTCCTGTTATTGCAGTTCACACTTCAGCTGTCATTGGCATGTTTTGCTGAGTATGTCCTGCATCTTACACGGCTCAACCCAGACATGATGTACATTCACCAGGACTCTGGCCTAGTCAATGTGTCATATTTCAAGTTTGATGTGGATGATACCACAGGTGGGTGTGTCCATCTTTCAGTTAGATTTCTGTATATTGACATTTTCATTGCTCTTATCTTCATCTCTCATGTCATTGCACAATTGACAGTCATATTTCACAATTTTCTGTGTCCCTTACTTGGTGTATATTTCAGGATCTTTATACAAGTAGATTTTTAACTCATTTTGAATACATTTTTAACCCCTGGAAGCTTGAAATTATCTCAAATAATGTTGTAAATATGTCCCTTATCTCAAAGAAAATATTGCATTTCCATTCAGAAGAGCATTTGGATAGTGTGTGCACATTCTTCTTAACTTCAAGTATCCTTTCCCAGAAAAAGTGATTATGATTGTTATCTATATTCCTTGTCTGTGAATTAGTAAAAAGTATTTTACTGGTCTCCGTATGTCCCCTGCAGAGCTCATGATTTACTAAATCTTGCACAGTTTGAGGCTTCTGCTGTGGTGTAATGAGATATTCACTCTTCTGGGATGTTAGGCAGCATTGATTGGTCGTTAGTTACTGATGTTTCGGGATGAACTGTCAGTCCCAAAACATCTGTGACTAACAATCAACACAGTGTAAAATTGCAGAAGAGCAAAGATCATACTAAATTATGTATTTTCACAGTATGCTTCGCAGATGACAGCAGAATTACCTCAAGCAATATTTGCTTATTGTATAAAAGTATACCTGTAATGACTTTGATCTGTAGCAGAAGAGTGTATAGGTATGCTTGTGGATGCAGTTGGGTTGATGTTGTTAAGGGAAGTGCAGTGTTCTGTAAGAATCTTATGAAATGCTGAAATTCACTGTGTGGACAAAGCTTCTTATTGTTCGACAAGGTTGTCAGTATAGTAACCACTAAAGCATTAAATGATTAAATGCATATTCTACTGCAAATTAATTAAAAATCCAGAATATTACACATGATGAGAAACGATAAACACAGATTACACCTATAAGCAGCCGCGTAACACCACATTTCACCTTTCCTCTCTGGCCATATATGTTACCCTGGAAGGAGATCTTCAGCATTTATCATGGAGCTGACAAAAGAAGGTCAAGATAAAACGTAATTCCCTTTCTTTTATTTAACCATAATTTTTAATGCTTTACCAAGTGACAAGTAATGACACCATACATCATTTCAGGCACACAAGTTACATTTGGAAGAGGAAGAAGCTCAGTACCAGGATGAAATAGCATTGTTTGCATAATTGGTACATTAACAACAGAACACTACAAAAATGCACCTATTAGTTTAGTCATGTCTGTCTTTGCTGCCTTCTGTCTACCTTTAAAAACTGCAGAAGCACTGCGTGTATTTCCATATAATTCGATGTTGAGGGATTTTAGTAAAACTTTGTGAGCATATTCTGGTTGTGGTTAAAATCTGACAACAGCAATGGGCGCTGCTCAAGGACTATATGTTTCTGCATGCATCTTGACCTTAACTTTCAAATATCTCATGGAGTGAAAAATTGTTTGTACAAAAGTTATAGAGAAAACCGAGACATTGATTTTATGTCCCATAATATTTTTCTGAAACTCTCAGGCTTTTCAGAATGAAAGTGAGTGAATGGACCAGAGTTGTTATGGTATGCCTGCATATTTTAACTTGTCTTTGTTTTTTCTTGTGGGTATAAGCTGCGGTTCTTTTCTCCATTATGGTGTTTAAGTCCATAAGCCACCACAAGAATGTAATAATGCACTGGTAAAATTGGTGTGGATGACTGTGCATGTATTCCATTGTGTGTGATGCAGGTGATCTTGATGCCAACCGCCCTGTTCCATTCAGACTGACACCGAACATACTGGAATATTTGAGTACTATTGGCATCAGTGGACCTCTGACTGCCAGTATGATTGCAGCAGCACGCTGCTTGGTCCAGCCCAGCTTCAAAGTGCAGACCATCTTGCGGGCCATTCTGCGTGACGAGATGATTGCAGGACACAGAAAGGTAAGGACAGAACATATGTGTGTTCTCTACCTGGAAACACTGAAGTAGACTGTAGTTCTTCATACATATTCAGCTGAGTGTGGAAACTATGCTTTAAAGGGTTAACTGCTGATATGTTGTATTGTATACGGTGTCATAAAACTCAGCTGTTCAATGTATTTGGGGTTAGTGATGTTAGGCAGACAGCAAAACCACTAATGCCTGAGCCAAGCATCTTTGAGGTTTACATGGCTATTGAAAAGCTAAAAAGACACAAATCATCAGGTAATAATCAAATCCCAGCAGAAATGATTAAAGCAGGGAGTAGAATAATGCGCTCTGAGATCCATGAACTTATTAATTCTATTTGGAATAAGGAGGAATTGCCTGAGGAGTGGAAGAAGAAGAAGAAGGGTGATAAAGCAGAGTGTTGTAATTATAGAGGCATATCACTATTGCCAACCACATACAAAATATTACCCAACATCCTGCTGTCAGTGTTAACCCCACATGCGAAGTAAATGACTGGGGACTATCAGTGTGGATTTTGATGCAACAGGTCAAGTTCTGATCATATATTCTGCTTTCGTCAAATACTTGAGTAACAATGGAAATACAATAAACCAGTGCATCATTTCTATAGACTACAAGAAAGCTTATGATTCAGTTAGGAGGGAGGTCTTGTACAATATTCTCATTGAGTTCGGTATCCCCATGAAACTGGTAAGGCTAATAAAAATGTGTTTCAATAAAACCCATAGCAGAATCCAGGTAGGCAAACATTTGTCTGACATGTTTCCTATCAGGAATGGTTTGAAACAAGGAGATGCTTTATCGCCATTGATTTTTAACTTGGGTAGAGGGTATGCCTTTAGGACGGTTTGGGTAAACCAGGATGGCTTGAAATTAAGTGGTACACATCACCTGTTGGTTAATGCTGATGATGTGTATATACTGGGGGAAGTGTACATTCTATAGAGAAAAACACAGAAGCTTTGGTAGTCACGATTAAGGAGAATGGTCTAGTAGTGAATGCTGATAAAACTAACTACATGGTCATGTCTCAAGATCAGAATGCAGGATGAAGTCACAATATAAAAATTGATAGTAGCTCATTCATTTGGCATTCAGAGGACTTTGCTTTGTGGTATATTCCTATAATAAAAGCTAACAAGATGTACTGTTTCTCAATTATTTGGTAAAGAACTCTACATGTTTCGGACAGATTTACTGTCCATCATCAGGTGTCTTAATACTGTATTCACAGCATTAGGTATTTATCATACTAGTTATGTAGCAGACGGCAACATAACGAGTATGACAAATATCAATTGCTGTGAATACAGTATTAAGACTCCTGATGATGGACAGTAAATCTGTCCAAAACATGTAGAGTTCTTTACCAAATAATTGAGAAATAGTGCATCTCGTTGGCTTTTATTATAATAATGATAGTAGATTCTTTGAAAAGGTGGAAGATTTCAAATATTTGGGAACAACCATAAAAATCAAAATTTTATTCAGGAAGAAATTAAGAGCAGTTTGAAATCAGGGAATCCTTGCTGTCATTTGGTGCAGAATCTTTTGTCTTCCAGTTTGCTGTCCAAAAATACAAAGATTAAGATATACCGAACTATAATTTTGCATGTTGTTTTGTGTGGGTGTGAGACTTGGTTGCTGACATTGAGGAAGGAACATAGTCTGAGGGTATTTGGGAATTGGTTGCTGTGGAGAATATTTGGGCCCAAGAGGGATGATGTAACAGTGGAGTGGAGAAAACAACATAATGAGGAGCTTAATGATCTGTACTCCTCACCTTATATTGTTTGTGTGACCAAATCGAGAAGAATTTCATGGGCAGGTCATGTAGCACATATGGAGGAGAGGAGAGTTGTATACAGGGTTGTGGTGGGAAAACTTGAGGGAAGGAGACCAATTGGAAAACCCAGGCATAGATGGGAGGATAATATTAAGATGGATCTTCAGGAAGTGGGATGTAGGGGCAGGTAGGTACAAATGGCGGGCAATTGTGAATGCAGTACTGAACCTTTGGTTTCAATGAAATGCAGGGAATTTCTTGACTAGCTGAGAACCGGTTAGCTTCTCAAGAAGGACTCTGCTCCATAGAGTGATTAAGTAAGTAAATAAGTGTCATAAAACTATGTGTATTGTGCTACAGAAACAAGATGATTGCCACCAGGAATCACTGAACTCTGCACCTGCTGACATGGAGGGAGAACTACTAATCAACATGGTAACCCGTGCTGTTACAGCGATCATGTCACGGCTGAACACCCTCTCCAACTCTGACGTACCTGAGAGCAAGGTGTGTTGTTTCATACCACCAGTTGAACAAAATATTTTCTGATGTTTGAGGATTTTACGATATTGAATATTAATGTCTTCTGGGATGTAACATTGTGTAGTTTAGTAGACAGGTACTGCGATTTTATAGGAACCTTCTGCCATCACCTACAGGTTGGAAAAGTGGGGCAGTAGGTGCCCCAGATATGTTGGTTACATATCTATGCTACTGCATGGAATCACATCACATATCATAATCTTAAAATATTATTTTATGTCAATTCAGTATTTGTGTGAACTCATATGTTGAGGACATGATCCTGCTATTTTTCACTTATCCTGATTGTATGGCACTGTCTTCCAACACATCACTTGATATTAGAAGCAGCTTTCAGTTTCGGGCAGCAAATACTCCATTCTAGTATTGGATTGTCATAGCATAATGTTCGTTATCTGTCATAACATTTTGAGGCTTGCCTGTGTCGATGTCTGCCTATTTTGACCTAATGGTAAGGATTAACTTTATTTAGGTCTTTCATGGAGTAGATACACTTGTTTGTATCCTGAAGACAGGAACAGAATCATGCTTCAAAACATGGTACATACTCTTCTACAAATGTTGGACAACACCCAGAAAAATTGCTTCCATGACATGCTGCTCAACATAGCTTGAAATTTTTATATTTAAATTGCATGTACTCATCACAAATTACCATATTTTCTGGACTGGAAGACGCCTAAATTTTAGAAGTTACCTTAATGTTGTTGTCAGGTGGTTAACACTCATTTTATATCTAGAAAATTTCAGATTTCTCTTTACGCTGGAGACCAGATAGCCTGATTGAAGGGTTATGTGTTTTGCCACAATCCCTTATTGAGTACCCCAAATTACCACTACTACTTCCTTCCACATCCCTTCCTTTTCATTATTCGTTGGTCATCCCAACGTTTTACATATAGTTTGAGCTACTGATAATATTATTAAACAAACCATAGGTAATGAAGCAGAGGGAACATTCTAGGAAAGAACAACTGTTGCAGTAAGATTAATGTGATATTTAGGCAGCATTTTCCATGAAAGAGAATGTTTCTTACACGCTGCAAAATACAGTAACTCTTTTGCCCTCTCCTCGACCCAAAATACACAGAAAAATCCATCCATCCTCATCAATTTCATATCTTGTATTCTCATCATATTCATTTCACAGATGTTTTAGTCTCTTTTTGGTATCTTTATTTTGGTTTGCCTGACCACTGATCTCAATGCAACATATCTCTGAACCCTGAATTCTCCCTATACCACATTTATTATCCAGATTCTGGCCTAGGTGGCATTATATTCATATATTTCTGTGAGGTCCTTTTTGTTAAAAGTCTTTATGATACCACACATAAAATATTTATATGTATATTGTTTTGACAGGTCAGCACATTGGTGACAGCAGCAAACAGTCATGATAACCTGTGCCGCATGGATCCAGCGTGGCATCCATGGCTGTAATCGGGACATGTCCACACTGTCAAATGAGAAACTCATTACCTTCTTTGTATGCAATGTGCTGTGATACCCTTCTCAAGATGGGCGGCCATGTACTTTGTAGGTGTGATAGAAAAGCAGCTGAAATGATGCATGATTTCTGCCATGAAGTATTACAGTACAAATAAGTTTAAGAAGAAAGAGTCTGAAATTGACAAAAGAAGATGAAGTTCATGTATTTTTAAGTAGCATCTGAACAGTATACGGATCTTAATCCTTGAGTAACATGGTTTCTTGCATGCTACTGAGTTCAGTCACATGCATTCAACAAAACATCATCTAAACTGATCACAATTGCTGTCCTCATTTTTACGCCATAGTGTGTTCCTCTCAACTACACTATAAAGTTTGCTGTTGAAAAGTGGGCTCATTTTTGCGTAGATGCAGTCTTGTGATTGGCAGTTATATGCCTGTTCATGCGTTAGAAAGACATAAAACCATAATATTTGATTTGCATTGTCAGCAGATTTTATTTTATTTTTAATTTCCGCACGCCGACTTTATGCAGTGTTTCTGAATAGAAAAAGCAGTTGCTGATGTGCTGTTCCTGTTATGAGAATTAACAGATAAAAATCTGCAAAGTCACTTGACAGTAGCAGTTAGCTGCTAGGTAACATCAGGAACTAGAGTGGCTTGCTAATGCTGTTGAGTTATTAGAACAGTGTAATTTAATTTGTGGATTGTGCATGAAGGAGAGAAAATTGGTACAGACAGCACAAGGTTGTACTCTGTACGCTGCTTCATACTAAATGGCATTGCCTGTCGCAGGAGTTGTCTTGTGTTTTGAATGCCAGTGCTCTAGGGGTGATATCAACTGTGTACACAAACCAGTGTATCTGCCAGGATGTTTAATTCAAAGCTGCATTATCCAGACTATGTTGCTGCACCTGAGACAATTCTGTTGGTGGGATTAAAGGTTGTGTATCAGAGTTTGGACCAGTTACGACACTTCTTTAAATGAGAGTATATTTATAAAACAGTGTGAATATGTACGGAAAGAGAATGTGTTGTTTTGTCAGAGAATATGCCATTTTGTATAAAATGACAGACTTAATTGTAATTAACATACCCCACATGCCCTCATTCTCTCCCTTCAAAGCCAAACAGTCCCTTCTTGATTTTACACCTGGAGAAATGCACTACATGTCTGGTATTTGTGTGGTGGTATAACCCCACTTTCTTAATGTAGGTAGTAGATGGAAGTGATTGGTCAGCTTTAAGCCCTGGATGGTCTGTGTCCAGGGGAAGAGCAGCCAGTACACATTGGAAATAATGCTGCTTGGGTCCAAGATGTGGAACAGATAAAATATTTACCTGTACAAGATATAAAATCCTGATTTTCACCTATCTTCAGGGCAAAAATGGAGGCATAGTAGAATACCTTTAATGCAGCACCTGATAATACAGCACTTCTGATAGTTTGGCACTTGAGGGAAGTACTCCCAAGATCGGAAGTTCCACTGTACGTAACTTCTGGCGTGCATGTTAATTCCATGACTTTATGTTGGGTTATCTGAATCAGTCAGCCAACTCCACTCTTATAATGGCTTTAAGAGATCCAAAGAGGAGTAAAAAGATGCTGCTGGCAAGAGATAACAATTAACTTCAATTCCTCAGAAACGTGAAAATGGTGAAAACCAAAAAGAGGGCATGGCTTCATACAACATTGAATCATCAGATGTAAAATAAAGAAAATGAAGGCCCAATCACAATGGTGTATGGCATCAAGTGAAAATGTGAAAGAATTTTTCAAGTGATACGTTGAAAGAGCCTAAACTGGTGCAGTTGGTTGGGTTGTTATATAATTGGTTTACACCAATGTGTTCCATATAAATGTCCCTTGGCTGACCCTGTAATAATCGGAAAAGCTGTCTTTCTTTGATGAAACTGGAATAACTTACAAGTGCACAGTCTGTAAGAGAAGTAACCAAAAATTACCTATAAGGCATTAGATCAGTATAGGTACTTTCTAATAGTCTAGCACTTGTCCTGTCCTGTGGATGCTGGATTAAAGGAATTCTACCTTAGTGTATTGAATATTACACATCTTCAATTAAATAAACATATACAGGTGAATTTATTTCCAACTTGTTGCAATAGTTCATACATAAAGGTACTCCTGCATGTTTCATCCATTACATATGTCCTCTTCAGAGAGTCCATGATACACAAAAGTCATATAAAATCATGATTGATAACACAGGTCAACAAAATTTAACTTTAACCCCCCCCTCTCTCTCTCTTCCCCCCGCCCCCCCACGAACTTCAGCAGATGAACTTAACAGTACTTTTTATGCTGAATTCAGATATGTATACAGAATTTTTCTGTCAGGCAGGGTTTCAAAGATACAGGGGAATTTAAATGTGCACAATAGTACTTTATGTGCTTATGAAACAGACAGAAACTTTCCTCTAAAATGTAGAGGCATATGACTTTCGCCCTCCCCCGATGGTGTCTCCACCTTAACGTGGTGGGGGAGTTTGAGAGCTTCCGGGACCCCGAGAGATATGCCAGTGGTAGTGTGGCTACCGGCAAGGACACCCAAGCCAGACAGGTCAAAGGGTAGAAGCCAGACGAAGAGAGACACCCTGGCCCTCCAGGTTGGGGGTTGGGTGCAAGGCCAGCACCCTCGCCCCAGAAAAACTTCAATACCGCTAAAAAGGCTCAATTATTGAAAGATGGACGGGTAGTTAGTAGACGACCAACGTGAGTATTAAGGAATAAGAGAGAAAACATATATATAGGAACATGGAACATTTTAACAATGCTTAAACCAGGCGGAATGCAAGAAGTTGCAGAACAAATACTTCAAACAGACCTACAAGTTCTTGCCCTACAAGAAATAAGATGGAAAGGAAAAGGCCAAATTAAAAAAGACAAATATTACCTCTACTACAGCTGTAAAGAAGACCAAACAGGACATTTGGGAACAGGATTTATAGTCAAGAAGGAAATAACCAAGAATATAATGGGGTTTGAACCAATAAACGAAAGAATTTGTAAGATACGTTTAAAAGGAAAATATCATAATATAACACTAATTAATATCCACGCCCCAGCGGAAGAAAAAGATGATGATGTCAAGGAACAGTTTTACGCAGAACTACAACAAGTACAGGAGAAAGTACCAAAACACGACCTGTTAATAATTTTAGGAGACTGTAATGCAAAGATTGGAAGAGAAAAGGCATATCAAAAAGTAACAAGCAAACATACACTGCATGATACAACAATGGAAATGGAGAGCTAGTATGTGAATATGCCACTGTTAATGATATGGTTGTGGCGAGTACTTTCTTCCAACACAAAAAAATACATAAAGGAACTTGAATATCCCCAGATAACTTGACACACAACCAAATTGACCATGTCCTGGTAAATAAAAAAAAAAATATTGATACAAGATGTAAGAACTCTACGGGGCCCAAAATGTGATTCGGACCATTTTCTGGTCAAAGTAATAATTAAGCAAAAATTAATTACAACCAGAAACAAGTTTACGGAAAAATTAAGATGGAACACTA
>Ga0123354_10006254_pt1 | contig 17640 bp, 13 predicted proteins | sample TergutLab28metaG_2_FD_97872 | JGI IMG/M metagenome (GOLD analysis project Ga0123354, IMG submission 97872) | Labiotermes labralis P4 segment gut microbial communities from Petit-Saut dam, French Guiana - Lab288 P4 | ecosystem: Host-associated > Arthropoda: Insects > Digestive system > Gut ...
GGGGTTGTGCGGGCGTTTTTGTGCAAACGAATCTGCATGGCGATGGACTCCATCAGGGTTGCAACTGATCAATCAGCGCTTGCATCACCTCGCGCGCGATGAACAGCAGATAGCGTTTATTGTCTATGTAATCGTCCGGGATGCGACAGCTAAAAGCTCCAGCAGCCTGATCCGCGCACGGGGGCACTTCGAAATCTGGCCCGGAGCAACCGCCTCGCCCTGGGGTGCAAAAAGAGTTCGAGTTTGGTTTAGCATTTAAGTAAAGTTACGTAAAGATAATTGCCGCGATGAAACAATTATTACAATGGTTAGTTATTTTCCGACGGAAACTCAAGCCAACCTGAGTTGCCCCATCGGAAAAAAACAACTGTGGGGACGTGATGAACAACCTCGTTTTTTCCGCCAGCAACCCATCCGCCCATCCGCCGCCAGCGCTCACGCGCTTTCGCAACGGTCAGGGCTGCCCCCCTCCTCCTCGCAAACGCCGCAGCGACATGCATCAGAGGGCAAGCCGGCGCAGCGTTGGCTGGCGACACCGGCTGAGCCAGTGGCAAGCACCAGCCAGCACCCTAAAGTAAGCGAACTGCTCACCACCGCGCGCGGAGGCTTGCGCAGAACGCCCCCCAGGTGCCGTTGCAATTGAAAAAATTTGCTGCAAACGAGAAAAGTCGGCACGCACCCCACAATTTTTATGCAGCCGATGCTCTCATACGGGTAGCACCCCCGTTCGTTTGCTTGCGTTTACCAATTTGCACTGCATGTGCTCAAAAGGCGATGGTGACGATGAACAGCTTCTTTCTGACAGATGACAAGCAACCACCCCTCGGCTCAGATCTGTCGCTTTCGTGACTGCAAGGTCTAGGCAAAGCCGGATTGAAGGCTCATGAACCAATTGCCATCAATAGCCAATCCAGTAGTCATGTCATTTCCTCCGATTTTCAGTCCGCACGACCAAGCACACACCACACGCTCTGCGCACCAAGGTACATCATGTGCTAACAATTATTACCAGGAACTGCATAGCGCGCCTAAAAATATAATTTTACAGCAATTCTAAAGCAAAATTTGCATTCTGATGCCGACCGAATGAGCGAATGAAATGCTAATCATTAAAAATACAACGCAAATCATGCATCAGATGCAACAAGTAAAAAAATAGCCTGAATTTCAAATTTGTACCTTTTGATCAACAGCAATGAAGCAGAAGCAAAGGCAAAGAATCAAGCATAGACAATCCGTCTTACGAGCCAAATGCAGCAGTCATGAGGAACAAATCACCGTGAACAAAATCATTGTCGTAGGCCACCCCCAATCTGGCTATGAACAAGTTCTGCACCTGTTGGTGCAGTGCGGCATGGCTCCCGCGCTGCCTTTGCGTCGTGAAAATTTGCCTCCCGAGCAAATCAGCGCTGTCTTGATCAAGGCGCACGGCGCGGTGCCCGTAGAGCAAGTGCAGAGCGCTGAGCAATTGCAGCAAATTCAGGTAGCTCCCGTCTGGCAGGGCATGGTGCTGGATTTAATGCTCGGCAATCTGGAACAAACCTTGTGGGGCTGGTCGGACTCGCAGGCCATTTACCTGCTGGACTATTGGAAAGAACAAGACCCAAAAGTCGTCTTTGTGCTGGTGTACGACGAGCCTCAGACCGCCTATACACGCTTCACTCTGGAGCTGGCAACGGCCCAGCCAGAAGAACTGCAGCGCCGCATGGACGCCTGGGTGGCCTACAACGCGGCGCTGCTGCATTTCCATCTGCGCAACCCGCAGCGCAGTGTTCTGGTGCATGCCCAGCAGGTCCAGCCATCCGCCAGCAGTTACCTGCAACAACTTAGCGAACGCATTGCAGCGCCGCTGCAGCTTCCTTCCAACCAGCTTCTGCAAGCTGCGCAGGAGGTACCGGCACAAATTGCAGTCCCTCCTGTCTCTGCAACGGACCTGCCGCACAATGCCCAGGTGGCCTTGCTGGCCAGCCTGTTGGTGGATGCACATCCTCAAGCCCAGGCGTTGTACGAAGAGCTGCAAGCCGCAGCCTCCTTGCCATTGAACACGGGCAGCCCCGGCGCGCTGGCCCTGCACGGCACAGGCACGCAAGCTTGCTACCAGGCATGGCAGGCTTGCATTGCACAATACCAAATGCTTGCCAGCGGCGCCAAGGCGCAACAGGAATTGCAGACAAAGATCGACCAGCATATTGAAGCTGAAGCCAGAATCAAATCGGAGTGGCAGGTTGCGCAAGCTTACGCCGAGCAATTGGCAAGCGAGCAGCAAGAAGAAAATGATCTGCTACAGACGCAACTTCACAAAGTACAGCAAGAACTGGAGCACCTCGACCAGCAAGGCAAGCAGCAAAAACAAGATCTGCAAGCGCAAATCACCCAGCATCTTGAGGCAGAAGCCAAGCTAAAGGCTGAATGGCAAGCCGCACAAGCCCAGGCCACGCAATCGGCAAGTGCACAGCAAGCGGAGAATGACCTGTTGCTGATTCAGCTTCAAAAAGTACAAGAAGCGCTGGAGCGACTCCACCAACAAGACCAACAGCAGACGCAGGAACTGCAAGCACAGATCAAGCAGCGTACTGAAATTCAAGCAAAACTTAAGGCCCAGGAGCTAGCCGCTCAAGCACAGGCCAAGCAACTTGCAACCGCGCAAGAAGCACTGCAAAAAGCGCAGACAGAGTTGAATGCCGCGCAAGCACAGACTAAACTGCACAATGAAGTTCAAGCCAAGCTCAAGGCCCAAGAACAGGCTACTCAAACCCAGGCCAAACAACTCGCAACTGTACAAGCAACCCTGCAAAAAACGCAGACAGAATTGAATGCCGCGCAAAAGAAAACGGCGTCTGCAGAATTACAACAAGAAAATAGCATACTGCTGGAGCAACTGCACACAGCGCAAGAAGAACTCGAGCGGTATTACCTTGAAAATCTCAAGCTCAAAGCTGAGCAAAAACCTCAACCCAAGGAATATTACGGCGCGGCAAGCCGCATCAAGCAGCAACTTTCCTATCGTTTGGGCGCCACCATGATTGCCAAATCGCGCAGCCTTGGTGGTTGGTTGAGCATGCCTTTTGCACTGCGCGCGCAAGTCAAGCGCTTCCGGCAAGAGGGGGCCATCGATCAGGAAGAAAATTTGCCGCCTATTTCCAAATACCGCGATGCACAAAAAGCAGAACAGGTCAAACGCCACTTATCATACCGCTTGGGCACGCGCATGCTTGCCAATGCCAAATCGCTGAGCGGCTGTCTTGCCATGCCCTGGGCCTTGTATGCGGAAGTGAGGAACTTCAGGAAAAATCGCGCATAACCCTGCCAGCGTTTAATCTGCAATAAAACCATCCCCCGCATGAATCAATCCACGCAATCAATCACTTCGTGGCTTGACCATTTGCAAGTGCTGACACCACCTAAAAGCATTACTTTGATAGGCGCGGGCAATGGGCAAGGCACGTTGGCGCAATGGCTGCTGCAGCAAGCCCATGCGCCACATATTACGCTGGTGGAAGCCGATGCGCGACAATTTGCGTCCTTGCAGCGCACCGTGGCAGAGCATGGCAGCGCAAAGCAGTTCACACTGTTGAACGAAGTGGTAGCGCCCCAAGACGGAATGGCGTCTTTTTTCGTGGCAAGCAGCACTGCGGAAAGCGGCTTGTTGCAGCCTGAAGCACTGCGTGCCATCTGGCCCAATTTGCAAACCGTTGAAGTTCAAGAATGCCAGGCTGTTGGACTCAAAGAATTTCTCGGCCTCCATCTGCAAGCGGCTCATGCCGACAATGCATTGCCTGCCCCAGTGGAAAGCGCAATAAACAGCCAATGGCTGATACTTGACTGTCTGACAGCGGGCAGCATGCTGGATAAGGTAGCAGACAAGCTGGCGCTCGTTGACGTGCTCATTGTCAGAGTGCTGCTGGACACGGAAGAAAGCGCAAAGGCAGCGCAAATACCGCAAGCGAGTACCAATTTTGTGAAAAGCATGCTGAGAGGCCAGGGATTGGCGCAGGCAGCCATCGAAACCACCCGCCACCCTGCCATTGGCTATGTGCTTTTTGTGCGTGACGTGCGCACAGCGCTAAACAATCAGGGGAAAAAGCACCAAGACGAGCAGCAGCAGGCAGAACAAAAATTCATGCAGCTGGCGCTGACTCACGCAACCACTGAGCGGCTGTCGGCGGAGAGCCAAACACAGGCACAGGAATACGCGCAACAGGCGGCAAAGTTGGGCAAGGCATGCGATGAGCAAGCTAGGCTGGCCCAGGAACGCCAAGCGCAAATCGAGCAGCTGACGCAAGCCAAGGCAACGGCAGAAAAGCAGGCGCAGGAACAAGCGCAGTTGGCGGCTCAGTTGGGCAAGGCACGCAATGAGCAAAGCAAGGCACTGCCGCCAAAATTAAAATTTGGCAGCGAGGCCAATATTGATGATTTCATAAATGATATCGCTCCGTTTTTTATAACCACTCCCTCACTTACGTAGATATTGGAGCATTTATTGGCGAAGTTTTTCTAAAACTACACCAAAATAAAGCAATCAATCTTAGAGAAGCCCATTTATTTGAGCCGAATTCAGATAGTTATGGAAAACTAAAAGGCAACATTGCCTCAGTCAATATTCAAAAAATTCACACCTATCCCTATGCACTTGGGAAAGAAGATGGCGAATTATACTTAAGCGCCGCTCAATCCATGAGCAAAGTCATTAAAGACCCGCAAGCAGGAAAAGAACAAACCGGCTCATTTCGCGTGAATTGCCACAAACTAGACGGACTGATGGATTTATTCACCGATCGACATATCGATTTATTAAAGATAGATGTTGAAAGCTCCGAATTAGATGTCCTAGAAGGTGCCCAGCAATTACTAAAAGAGCAAAAAATACATGTTGCATACATTGAAGTCGGCTTTAGAAGAGATGGCACGCAGCAAGCTTATTTTGCAACAGTTGACGAATTTTTTCAAAAATTCGGGTATCGCATATTCAAGATTTACGAACAAATGAATGAATGGCCACAAGACTCCCCGCTCTTAAGACGCTGTAATTTTTCCTACATGAGTCCTCGATTCGCAGGAGCCAATCCATTCAAGTTGCGACAAGAAATAATTCGACTGAGAAAAGAAATTGACGCATTAAAGCTCACTCAAACAAACATCGAAACCGAGAATGCAACCAAACAATAAATTACGAAACAGCATATTTCGAGCACACCATAAAATATTAAACTCAACCCACCCGTCACGCCAACAAATACAAACCAATCTCGCGCCAATCAAAATCTCAGCACCACTCGCAATATAGTTCTTTATTTTTATAATTGAAAATTTACACGTAAAATGAAAAACTCTCTCATAGCAAAACTGAATGACAAATCCACAGTGATTGGCATTGTTGGGCTTGGCTATGTTGGCCTGCCCCTGATGCTTCGCTTCTCGGAACTCCGCTACAAAGTGCTCGGCTTTGACATCGACTCATCCAAGGTCGATGCACTGATGCAAGGCCGCAGCTACATCGAGCACATCTCTGGCGAATCCATTGCTGCAGCCCGGCGCAACGGCTTTGAGGCAACGACCGATTTCGCCCGCGCCAGCGAGGCGGACGCGCTCATCGTGTGCGTGCCCACCCCACTGAACCAATACCGCGAGCCTGATCTCAGCTACGTGCTGAACACCGTCGACAGCTTGGTTCCGCATCTGCGCCCGGGGCAAATCCTGTCTCTCGAAAGCACGACTTACCCCGGCACCACCGAGGAAGAATTGCGTCCCCGCATCGAAGCACGTGGCCTGAAGGTTGGTCACGACGTTTTCCTCGTGTTCTCGCCTGAGCGTGAAGACCCGGGCAACCCCAACTTCACGACCCACACCATCCCCAAGGTGTGCGGCGGCGACACGCCGGCCTGCCTGGAAGTGGGCTTGGCCCTGTATGGTCAAGTCATCAACAAAGTGGTGTCCGTGAGCTCGACCAAAGCAGCTGAGCTCACCAAACTGCTGGAAAACATTCATCGCGCAGTAAACATCGGTCTCGTCAATGAAATGAAGATCGTAGCCGACAAGATGGGCATTGACATCTACGAGGTCATCCAGGCCGCTGCAACCAAGCCTTTCGGATTTACCCCGTACTATCCTGGCCCCGGCCTGGGAGGCCACTGCATTCCCATCGACCCCTTCTACCTCACGTGGAAAGCGCGCGAATATGGCGTCAACACCCGCTTCATCGAACTGGCCGGCGAAGTGAACTCCGCCATGCCGGACTATGTGGTGTCCAAGACCGTGGCGGCGCTCAACACTGTGCGCCAGTCCGTCTCCGGCAGCCGGATTCTGGTTTTGGGCATTGCCTACAAAAAGAACGTGGACGACATGCGCGAATCTCCCTCTGTGATACTGATGGAGAAGCTGCAAGACATGGGCGCCGACATCGCTTACAGCGATCCTCACGTCCCGGTCTTCCCCAAGATGCGCGAACACAGTTTCAACCTCACAAGCGTGGCTCTCACACCAAAATCCATCGCTTCGTACGACTGCGTGCTGCTGGCCACCGATCACGATAAATTCGACTACGACGTAATCAAGGATAACGCCAAACTGGTGGTGGATTGCCGAGGTCGCTACCGTTCTGCAGCAACCAACATTGTGAAAGCATAGCCACTCGGTTGCGCATTCAAAGGCTTCATGTCCGCTCATCCTGAGCTTGCCGAAGGGAATATTTTGAACAACAAGCACTCCAACGCTTCGGCAGGCTCAGCCAGAACGGTTCTGTATTCAATGAACATCCATTAAAACAACAGGCAATTTATTACGAGAGTTTTCTGATGGGCAACTTTTGCTGGCTCGATCGCGGCATGTGCCCGTTGGAAACAGCGCCGCCAGCCGCTGAGACAGAAACAATGAAATACATAGGTAAGTGTCGTGAACACCGCAGTTGACAGTAAAAACACCCTCTGCTTCCAGCGCGCGTTTGATGCCTTCTTGAAAGGCAAGTATCAAGAGGCGCTCGGGCTTTACGAGGAAGCGGGCCGTTTGTTCGGACCGGCCTTGGTCAAAGGCAACATCCAACTGTGCCGAAACCGGCTGGCGTCGCTCTCATCCACGCCAGCCGCAAAGCCGCCAGACAGAGCCGACACTCCACCAGCCAGCAAGCCCGTGCCGGATACACTGGCGATGGCCGAACTCAAGCTGGAACTGCGGCGCAAGGATCGTCTGCTGCGCGAACGCTATCGAGAGCTTGCGCTGCTCACCGCACTTCTCGAATCCCGAGATTGCTCCCCTGGGCACTGAATGTCATCCATGGACACCACCAACCTCGCCGCCGAGCGGCAACTCATTCTGGATTCGGGGCTCTTCAATCCAGAGTGGTACTTGGCCACCTACCCCGACGTCGCCATGGCGGGCATGGACCCAGCCGAACATTTCCTGAAATACGGAGCGCTGCTGCTGCGCGATCCCAGTCCCAATTTTTCCACCGGGTTCTTTATCGATACCCGGCCGGGTGTCCAAAAAGAAAACCTGAATCCGCTGGTCTATCGCGCACGCTATCCAAAAAAGAGCATGACGGAGAAAAACGTGCTGTTCGCGGCCGCCAACCTTGTCGCTCGCGGATACCACGAGAAAGCCATTGCTCTCGCCGAAAAGCATTTGCCTCCGCATTGGCTCTACACGATTCATGTACTGCGCGCCAATGCCGCACTCGACGAAGGCGATGAAAGCGGCTGGCTCGGGCACCTCAACGCCTACCTGACCCACCTCGGCCTTGAACCGGTCAGGTTGAGGCCGAGCGGCTCGATACTGGAGCGCCTCTCCACCCGCCCCCTGGAAGCCGTCGAGGGTGGATCACTGGTGTCGGTCATCATGCCGGCATGGAATGCCGAAAAGACGGTGAAAGCCGCGGCCCAGTCCGTTCTGGATCAAACCTGGCGCAACCTCGAATTGCTGATCGTTGATGACGCGAGCGAGGATGGCACCTGGACCGTCTTGCAGGAACTGGCCAAGAACGACCCCCGTGTGCGCATCCAGCGCAACCGAGTCAATGTCGGCCCGTATGTCTCGAAAAATCTTGCCCTGAATAATGCGCACGGCGACTACGTCACCGGCCACGATGCCGATGACTGGGCGCATCCGCAACGGCTCGCGAATCAGTTGGAGGTTGTCCTACGCAGCCAAGGTAGCATTAAGGCCTGCCTCGCCTATATGATCCGCATCAACCCGGAAGGGCGGTTTTCGAGCATCAGCAAGGTCGGCAAATTCACTTTTGACGGGGTGACGCGCAAGGCCTCGATTTCCTGCCTTTTTGAACGTCGTGTCCTGCAAGAACAGTTGGGCTATTGGGATTCGGTTCGCTTTGCCGCCGACAGTGAAATGATCGAGCGGACAACGCGCGTACTGGGTGAGGGGTTCCAAGTCGTTCAGCAAATCAGCATGATCTGCCTCGACCTTGAGAACAGCCTCACCAACCATCCCGAGCATGGAGTCAATAAAATAACGGGGATTTCCCCGTCACGCGCCGCCTACCGGCAGTCATGGCTCGACTGGTTGAATGCCAGAGCCGAGGGCCAGAGCGCGTATCTTGCTTTTCTTCAACCCGAGCGGCGCTATGATGCCGACTTAGCTATGATCGTGCCCATGCACAACATCGAAGCGAACTTGAACGGGACTATCCCATAGATCACAAGGAATAATTTTTGAACACCCAACACCTCCCCGCCTTCAATCCCGATGACTACAAGGGGCAAGCCACCGTCATTTTTTCTTATGATGATGGGCTCCGAAGTTGCCTGGAAAATGCCGTTCCAGAACATTTGGCATTTGCTATTCCAGCCAGTTTTTCGGTCATTGCGGGCCGATTGACCAAGGATAAGTTCCATGGCAATTACATGAAATTGGAGGAAATTCAGGCCATCATGGCTGTTGGCTTCGACATCAATTCACATGGAATGCATCATGTGAAACGCCTGCCAGAGATGGATAATCTTGAACTTCACGAGGAGTTATCTGCCAGTAAAAATATCCTACAGTCACTTACAGGTTCGCCGATTGAGGCTTATTGCATTCCCTTCTCCAAGGCCACATCAGAACAGATAGAGTCCGCATATAAAGAATATAGCATTGTAAGAGGAAGCGGCTACAGTTTTACCACGCTGCCACTGAATTCAGGGGAGATGGTGAAATCGTTCCCACTCACCAATTCCACGACGATTGAAGATATAAATAAACTGATCGACACGGTCATTGACACGGGGGAAACGCTTATTCTAATGCTGCACGGCGTAGTGCCGGACACAGCAGCCGAACTTGCAAAATATGAAATCACGCGATCAACGCTGAGCGCCATTCTCTCCCGCATCAAAACAATCGGCAGGGAACGACTGCTCCCCATCCGATTGTCGGATCTCAATGCTTTGTCAACCGCCGCCCAATACCGGCTCAGATCAATCAGAGAAGTAGAGTCACCGAATGCAATGCGCGCTTCAACCAACAAAATTCGTTTAGCATATGCGCCTGATGAGACAATGGAGCTTCCTGCCTCGGCGATCCAAGAACCCAAAACCAACACAGGCATTACAAAACCTAACAAACCAATATTGATAGATGCGCCTGATGGCACATTGAAAGCAATAGACCCTGCAGCTCAAGAATCCAAAAATTTTGAAACCATTTCGTTGCGCAATGAGCCGCTAGACAATAAAGAAATATTAACTTCTGCGCCTTCCCCATCTTTCGCGCACCTAGTTATTACCCGCATAGGCATCGGCGTGCGCCGAAAGGAATTTTACGACAACCACCTCGAACTCGCTAGATTAACTGTTGCCAAATCACTGACAGCCCAAACTTGCCAAGACTTCACTTGGATCGTATCCATAGATGCACGGGCTCCAGATGACGTGGATGAGCGCATTAAAGCGCTTGCACCTCAGATCCGTACTGAAGTGTGGCGCATCGACCCTCTGGAGCGCAACCTCAACGCAGTCGATTTGCCAAAAATGAGAAAATTTGCCAATGGCTTAAATATCATAACCACGCGAATCGATGACGACGATCTCATGAGCAGGAACTGCATTGCAGTGATCCAGGAAAAGCTCGGCTCATGCTCGCCACCAGCCGCCATCACATTCCCAAATGGCTTGAACATGACACGTTATGGCATTTACAATGCTCGTTTTCCGTGGATTGCCATTGGACTATCGTCATTAAGCGCACCCGCAGCAACCAACCATATTTATGGGTTTAACCATACAAAAGTAGGCGCATCAATTGAGAAAATGCACGGCACGGCTATCGTTGCCGAGACCAGCGAGCCCATGTGGCTCAGAACAATCCGTTCCTCCTCGGATTCTCACGCTGGCACCGAGCAACGAGCAACAAAACGCAAGCCCACCCAGCAATTCCAGCCCGAACAATTCGGCCTCGATTTCTCCGAAGCAGCTGAATTATTCGCTCTACTTAAAACCGACTCTCCTTCCAATATTGACACCGGAGTTTATACCAAAGCCGCCGTCCCCCGCATGATACTCAAACGAAAATTAATCCAACAAATTCACCAATTGCGCAAGGACCTCGCTCACGACCCGACGGAAATTGAAGCCCTTGCGCAAATTGTATATCTTATCTAGGGGCGCCATTTAAAACTCACCAAGCGCACCCACACCACATAAATTAAACGAATCATGACCGCATCTGATATGCAAAAATGAAGTCTGAAAGCCACCCCAAGAGCATACTCAAGCCTCCATTTTCTATACCGGAGTTCTCGGGTGCTTCTTAATGACGCTATCTGCGCAATTATAAGGAATGACTTTTGGACACTAAACAGATTTTATCATCTATTCTTGAACAAAATACTGCCCCGTCCTTGTTGACGCTTGACTTGCCGGAAGGGCAGGTTTCTTTTCGAGTCCGTAGAGGGACTCAATGGAGTCGTGTCCTCGTAATTTTTCATGGTGCCGTGAACCGTGTATCACGAAAACCACCGATCTATCAACCATTCGTTCCCGACCATTCTGGCGACCTTCTTCAAATATCTGTTACGGACCCGCTATTACTGAAGCCTGGAGAATTTATTTTGGCATGGTATGCTGGGGGCGCCGAATTCTCGCTCCAAACGCAACTCGCCAGATTTTTCCGCGATCTAGCAGAAGCGGCAAGCGGCAAGCGAATAATTTTCATGGGATCTTCTGGCGGCGGATTTGCCACACTTTTTTATTCTTGGCATGTGCCGGAGAGCGTGGCACTAGCAATCAGCCCGCAAACGAATATACTTCGCTATTATTCTGGACACGTACAGCGCTATGTAAATGACTGCTGGCCCAATCTTAATGATCCGCCGGAGCTGTCGGACCATATTTGCACGAATGTGTGTAACCTCTATCAGCGCAAGTGCCCCAATACAGTGGTCTACGTGCTGAGTGCCGGCGACACACATCACTTTGAGAGGCACATGCTCCCTTTTGCCGAGGCCATTACTTCCCGAAGTGACTCCCGTTTTGTGATGCACTGTGACTACTGGGGGGTCGAAAAGCACAGTGGATCGGTCACCAGAGAGACTTATCTGTCGTGGCTTCGGGCCATTGCTGCTTCGCCCAGCACGGAAGTGCAGGACATTCTGAATACGCGGCATGCCTTGTCGCTGGAAATTGCTCCAGTAGCGAAGATTCACGGCCCTGGCGCTGCGCAATTTCCCAACCCGGCAGACGTGCGAATGGCAACCCTGCTGCGCACCCTCGAACTGGGAGCATCCACATGAGCAATCCCTACCAATCCCAACCCGCGAAAGCCTTCTGGCGCAAGGCCATCGCCGATCTACACTTTGCTGACATCGGCGAGTTGTGGTGCCCCATCCCCATCGCGCGGACCGACCGGATCGCCACGGCTGGAAGCTGCTTCGCCCAGCACATCGGCATGAATCTGGCCCGCCGGGGCGCCAACTTCATGGACATGGAGCCCGCGCCCATGGCGTTCCCATCCGCCGATGAAGCCCGGCGCTGGGGCTATGGAGTTTTCTCGTGCCGCTACGGCAACATCTACACCTCGCGGCAGTTGCTGCAACTGTTCGAGGAAGCTCACGGTGAGCGCACGCCCCGCGAACAGGTGTGGCAAAAGGGCGAGCGCTTTTTCGATGCGCTGCGCCCAGGAATCGACCCCGTCGGGCAGGATAGCGCGGCGGCGGTGCTGGCTCTGCGTAAGCGCCACCTTCAGGCCGTTAGGAAGATGTTTGCCGCGCTCGACGTGCTGGTGTTCACGATGGGCCTGACAGAAGGCTGGGAAAGCCGCGAGGACGCCACCATGTACCCCACGGCGCCGGGTACGATTGCCGGCGCCTACCGTCCCGACGGCTATCTGTTTCGCAACCTGCGTTACCCGGAAATTCATGCGGACATGCAGAAATTCTGGGCCAGGCTCAAGTCCGTCAACCCCCGCGCGCGGATGCTGCTGACCGTCTCGCCCGTGCCGCTGGTGGCGACGGCGACCGACGATCACGTGCTTTCGGCCACCGTCTATTCCAAGTCCGTGCTCCGGGCGGTTGCCGGAGACCTCGCGCACGAGCACGAGGAAATCGCTTATTTCCCCTCGTTCGAGATCATCTCCAGCCATCCCTCCCGAGGCATCTTCTTCAATCCCGATCTGCGCACAGTCAACCCATTCGGTGTCGACCATGTGATGAAACATTTCTTCTCGGGCCCGCTGGAGCGGGAATTCTCGCCCCCAGCAGCCGTGGCCGAAGAGGAAGAACACGAACTGATCTGCGACGAGGAAAAACTGGATCCTGACCGTTCTTGAGTAGCTTGAATGACCGGGGATGGACTTCCACTTGAAGCGGAAACAGGAGTAGTTTGCAGGGTTATGTGGAGTATTTTTAACAGTCTGCGCCATAGGGCACGCAAGGATTATGCCCGCGCGCTTGCCACAGCCCGCAGCGGCGGTCCAGGGGGTTTAAGCAGCTGGCACCCCGATGCGTACTACCGGCTCGGCATGTACAGCACGGTGACCTCGTTGCCGCTGGGGCCAGCCGCCAGTCGCCATGTGATACCCGCCGTGGTTTCCCTGGCGGCCTGCGGTCAGCAGGCGCGCGCGCGCGAGGTGCTGGCTGCCGTGCGCTGGCAGCGGATTCCGGCGCGGCAGCGCGTGGCGCTGGCCGACGCGTTGGCGCCTTTCATGCCCGCGGAAGCTTTGCAATTGCTGGAGACGGTGCGGGAAACGGCGTCCCCAGCCCTGCATGCAGCGCTTTTGCTGCGCAATGGCCATGTGCAGCGGGCACGGCACTTACTGGCTGCCGCGCTGAAAGCCGAGCAGGCCGCACGCTACCCGGAACTGCATCTGTACCAGACCATGGCGAACCCGGGTACGCCCCAGCAGCAACTGAAACGGCTCAATTGCTTTTTTGCCGCCCACGATTTACCCCCTGTGGAATTGCGCGACCCGGCCATGCCGCCCAACCCGTGCAATGTGCAGGTGCCTGCGGCGCTTGCCTCCATGGACGGCCCGCTGGTGACGGTGCTGATGACGACCTTCCGCACGGGCGAACGGGCATCCGTGGCCATTGAGTCGCTACTGAACCAGACCTACCGCAACCTTGAAATCATCGTGGTGGACGATGCCAGCCAGGACGAAACGCCCGATTTGGTGGCTGCCTGGGCGCGCAAGGATGCGCGTGTGCGGTTGCTGCGCTTGCCGACCAATGGCGGCACTTTTCTGGCCAAGAACATGGGTTTGCAGTTGGCGCACGGGGAATTTGTGACTTGCCACGATTCGGACGACTGGTCGCCCCCGCTGAAGATTGAGCAGCAGGTGCGTCCGCTGCTGCACGATTCCGCGCTGGTTGCCACGCTATCGTATTACGTGCGCATGCAGGACGATGGCATGTTTTATGCCCGTCCTGTACACCCGTTGATGCGCTTGAATATCTCCTCCCCATTGTTCCGCCGCGACCTGGTGTTGCAGCGCATGGGGGCCTGGGACTGTGTGCGAACGGGCGCGGACAGCGAATTTTATGCGCGCCTGCGGCTGGTGTTTGGCAAGCAGGCGCTCAAGCGCATCGGCAAGCCACTGATGCTGGGAGCGCACCGCATGGGCTCGCTGACAACAGCGAAAGACACGGGTCATTCCGACGTCAGTGTTTCACCTCAACGCCTGGCCTACCAGGAAGCTTGGGGCGCTTGGCATCTGGACTGCCTGCGCCGTGGCGATCTGCCATGCTTGCCGCAAGACTTGGTGGCACTGTCCGAGCACCGTTTGTTTGCCGCGCCTGCTGAAATATGCGTGAGCGCAGAACAGGTGCGGGCCGCGCAAGCACACCTTCAATTGCAAACGCAATAACTGCAACTTCTATATTTTAAAATGCCAAAATCATTTATTTCCCCAACTTCGTTCTAAAAATCGTGGAACTGTTCGCTCTGAGTTTGATGGTAGGCCACGTGGTCGTCCTGCGCAAAGCTTGCCCTTCGACAAGCTCGGATCAAACAGGCATGGCTTAACTGGTCGGCACCTGATCCGCAAGCTTTCGCTCATCGTCACCGATACACTTTTTTACATTAAAATCCGGCTCGCGCAACCAATCTTTTGCTGGCTGCGCCTGATCCCCCCACTCTCATGGCCTCACAAAGCCCCACTCCATTGCCCGACGATCCGACCCTCGCCGCGTCTGCGCTCCGCCCCGCCGCCCTGCAAGCACGAAGCCCCTGGCAGATCCAGCGCGCCGTCCTGTTCGCCCTGATGCTGCGCGAACTCAAGGGACGTTTTGGCGGGCGCTGGTTGGGCGCGTTCTGGACGTTGAGCGAGCCGCTGCTGCAAATGTTGGGCATGATGCTGCTGTACGGCTACCTGCGCCAGCGCCACATAGCCGGCGTGAACTATGTGATGTACCTCATCACTGGCATGCTGCCGTTCTTCATGTTCAGGAACGTGGCCATGCGCCTGATGGATGGCATCGACGCCAACCGGGCGCTGTTCGGCTACCGGCAGGTCAAGCCCATCGACACCCTGATATCGCGCGCCATGCTGGAGGTAGGCATCTACAGCGTCGTCTACCTGATCGCGCTGGGTTTGCTCGCCGGGCTAGGCTTGGACGTGCTGCCAGATCACCCGCTGGAACTGATGGCGGTGAGTGCCGCCTTGCTGGCGTGCGGCTTTGGCTTGGGCTTGACACTGGCGGTGCTGACCAACGAGTTGCCGGAAGTACGCGGCTTGGTCCGCCGCCTGCTCTTCTGGCCGCTCTATCTGCTGTCGGGCGCAATCTTCCCGGTACACAGCTTCCCCCAAGGTGTACTGGATTGGCTGCTGCTCAATCCGGTGCTGCATGCGTTGGAGCTTTCGCGCGGCTTTTATTTCGACGGCTACAGCCAGTTGCCACAGGTGAGCCTGAGCTATGTAACCATGTTCGCGCTACTGTTGGTGATCGTGGGACTGAGCCTGTACCGCGTGCGCCGCGAGCGCCTGGTGGCAGTGCAATGAGGCCGGCATGATCGAGTTGCGCCAGTTAAGCAAGTCTTACCGTACGCTGCATGGGCGGCGCTACGTCTTCAGGGACTTGAGCTTCACCTTCCCCACCGGCGTCAGCATCGGCCTGATCGGCCCCAACGGTGCCGGCAAATCCACCCTGATGCGGCTGATCGGCAAGATCGATACGCCCGACAGCGGCCAGGTGCTCACCGACCAGCGCATTTCCTGGCCGGTGGGCCTGAGCGGCGGCTTGCAAGGCTCCCTCACGGGACGCGACAATACCGAGTTCGTCTGCCGCGTGTACGGTGCGCACGGGCAGGCCATGCGCCGCACCGTGGCTTTTGTGCGTGACTTTGCCGAGCTCGGCGACTATTTCGACCTGCCGGTCAAGTCCTACTCGTCGGGCATGCGCTCGCGGCTGGCCTTCGGCTTAAGCATGGCCTTCGACTTTGACTATTACCTGATCGACGAAGTGATGGCGACGGGAGATGCGCAGTTCAAGAGCAAAAGCCAAGCAGTTTTCCGCGAGAGGATGGCCTCGTCCAATCTTATTTTGGTTTCACACAGTATGCCGGATATCAAAAAACTCTGCCAGGTCGTCGTATTGATTCAACACGGCAACGCAATTTTATACGAAGACGTGGAGGCTGGCATTGCGGCCTACCAAGGAAAACCCGCCCCTGCCCCGGCAGCGGCAAACATGAAGGCTTTTGCGGCATGAGATTCACCGACCTTTTCGCGCCGCGCCAGCTCAAATTTCTGCTCATCGCCGCGCCGCTAGCGCTGGCCTGCATCTATTACCCATTTTTTGCCGCCGACCGCTACGTATCGGAGTCGGTGGTCACGGTGCGCCAGTCAAACAACGAAAGCAGCGCCTCTGGCCTGATGCTCTCCATACCCGGTCTGAGCACGCCAACCCTGAACGACACACTCTATTTGCAGCGATACGTCCACTCCTTGGGCTTATTGAACAAACTCGATAAACAGCTGCACTTGCGCGATCATTACGAAGCGCAAAAAACAGATCCGTTTTTCCGTTTGTGGGGAGGCACCAGCCAGGAATGGTTCCTGGAATACTACCGCCAGCGCGTCAAGGTGACCTATGAAGATGCAGCATCTCTGCTGTATATCCAAGTGGAAGGCTTCGACCCCACTTTCGCTCAAAAATTGAATAAAGCCATCCTGGAAGAAAGCGAGCAATTCGTCAACGACTTCTCGCAGCGCATCTCAACCGAGCAGATGAAGTTTGCCGAGGGCCAATTGCAAGTGGCCCAAAATCGGCTGAAAGACGCGCAACAGAAAGTGCTGGCCTTCCAACGAGAGCATCGCTTGCTAGACCCCGCGACGCAGGCGCAGGCCTCGAACATGCTCACCGCCGAGTTGCAAGCCACGCTGGCGCGGCAGGAAGCGGATTTGCGCACTGCGCGCAGCTATCTCACCGAAAATTCTTATCAAGTCCAAGCACTGAGCAAACAGCTCGAAGCCACGCGCAGCCAGTTGAAAGTCGAACAAACCCGCTCGATTTCCGGCGAGCGGAACACCGCGATAAATGCACTGGCCGCCGAATTTCAGGACTTGAAGGTGGCGCTGGGTTTCGCCGAAGACACCTACAAGCTCTCGCTGACCGCGCTGGAAAGCGCCCGGATCGATTCCATTCGCAAGGTCAAAAGCCTGGTGGTGATTGAGCCGCCTTCGCACCCCGAAAAAGCGATCTACCCGCGCACCTTCTACAACCTCATCACGCTGCTCATCGTGTGCTCACTGCTCTACGGCATCGTGCGGTTGGTGGTGGCTACCGTTCGTGAACACCAGGATTGATGCTGCCATGCACTACTTGAATTCTCTCCGCCGCGCCTTTCGCTTGGGTCTTGGCTGCGCATGTATTTTTTTGGCGCCGGCTGCAACCTTGGCGCAGACCGGCATTGACCTGCTGACCACCAACCCGCGGGGATTTACCCAGAGCACCCCGCTAAACGTGCCTGCAAGCAGCGCCAGCGCGCTGGCCGGGGCTACCACCAACGGACTGGCTGGGATGGGGGCAGGCATGCCCGCCGGAACAACCACGTACATTAAAGCAAACCCCGCCGCGCCTTCCGGTTCCGTACTGCAACTTCCGCTACCGCCCAACCCAGCCACGGCAGGCACGCCGATCGTCTTCGGCTCGCAGATGTTTACCGGGCGCTTCAGTTTTGAATCGCTCACCGGCTTCAACCCCGATTACCAACTGTCCGA
>Ga0123354_10006255_pt1 | contig 17639 bp, 9 predicted proteins | sample TergutLab28metaG_2_FD_97872 | JGI IMG/M metagenome (GOLD analysis project Ga0123354, IMG submission 97872) | Labiotermes labralis P4 segment gut microbial communities from Petit-Saut dam, French Guiana - Lab288 P4 | ecosystem: Host-associated > Arthropoda: Insects > Digestive system > Gut ...
CGTTGTAAGTATCGTGATGTGTCAATAGTTTTTTAAAATATCTGATCGTACAAATTCTTATCGCTATTGATTTTAGCTTATTCACTACTTAAAAATTAATCTCATGGCAGTATGAATTTGAATTATACACAATTAAATACCAATAATTACTAGTACAGGCCTCCACAATAAATCACAAAGCGAAAGAAAATCTCAAACACAAGTCACTTTGTGACTCATAGTAGACATACACAAACGTTTTATTGAACAGTACAAGGGAACTGCGTGATAACAAGAGACACTGACACCTGCAATTGACGGGAAATGGAATGAATCAATAAAACAGCATGTTAGTGTGGTGTGGCTGATATCTTCTGAAGTTTATTGTCAACTTTACATGTCACGAATCGTAAACAGATGGTTTGAGTCGATATAAAGCATTTCTGAAACGTTACAATCTATATTAACCCCTTAAAACAGCTGGCCTCGGTGTTAAAATAATGCATTTCACTTTAGCTACAATAAGATAAAAGCCATGAACCGGTACATACCACTTCGTTGTGCTGTTCTAACATACATGCCTCTGTTCTTAAAACACCAACTTGTTGCACTGTTTATTTACAAGATAAAACACACGCTAAAATACGTACGTTTAGTCCATTAAAATTCTTATTAAAACACGCCTACATGTTTCAATCCTTTCGGATCATTCTCAGGGAGTAAGCAGTACCTTTATATGAAGCTATTGAGTCTTTCTATTGAAGTTTTTTATGAGGGCGGCATGCCTGTCATTGTAATAGACGATTATAGGTTTTTTAACTACTTTTTATTTAATTCCAGTCACTGCAGTTATGGTATGTCTAGGTTTTACTTACATGTGGCTGTGTAGGTTATATTGTCTACGGTTTGACTGAACGTTGCCTGTTCCTTGTCGTAATGTATGTAGTAATCCGTGATTGTCACGTGGTGTTATGGTTTGTATGATGTCAAAGAGTACGTTGTGATCGCCTGGTTGTTGCTGTGTGACAAGCATTCCTTTTCCGTGGTATTCCTGAATATACATGGCTTCCCGGCTGTTCATGTGTTTACCTTTTGTGCGTGTTTTTACTAATTGCATCGTTTCCTCCTGGGGTCCGTATTCATGTCTATTATTCAGTATATGCAAAGCATATGCTGACTGAGGATTGTTAGTTTTTATATATCTAATGTGTTCCTTATATCTTACATCGATCGTTCAACCAGTCTGTCCTATATAAGCTTGATTGCATCTGTTGCATATAAGTCTGTATATGCCACTTAACCTCCCACTTGTAAGTTTTTCTGATGCTAGTAAGTTGAATATGTTGTTGGTGGTCCTGTATGCTGTTTTTATTGTGCTGTTCTTGAATAAGTTTGTAATGCCCCTCATAAATCCCCCATAATAGGTGAAGGTTGCCCATGTTTTGGTTTTATTAGTATGTGTGTGTTCTTTTGATTTCTGGCTTATTTGTTTTTTATTTTTGTGATTTGTTCCGCCTAAAATCCATTAATCTTAGCCATGTTAAGTATGTTGTTCCATTTTTTACTTTTTTCTAACTGTGTTAAAGGTAGGGAAATCAATCTGTTAACATAATATCTGAAAATACAGGCATGCCGCCCTCATACAAAAACTTCAATAGAAAGACTCAATAGCTTCATATAAAGGTACTGCTTACTCCCTGAGGATGATCCGAAAGGATTGAAACATGTAGGAGTGTTTTAATAAGAATTTTAATGAACTAAACGTACGTATTTTAGCGTGTGTTTTATCTTGTAAATAAATAGTGCAACAAGTTGGTGTTTTAAAAACAGTGATATTTTTGCATTGTCACAAAATAAAATATATATATATATATATATATGTCTCCTTCTCTTAATAAACCCCACTTATGTTAGGGGGAAGAAATTTGTGACAATTTTCATAATTGATTATCTCATCTACAAGATATAAATCACATAAAATTGATACATTCTTAATGTAAATTAAAATATATATATATATATATTCGGAGTCTACATATACTATGATAACCCACGAAATAAAACACTGTAGAAGACTATTAGGCCAAACAAATTACAGTGTAGGATTTTCGGGTGATATAACTCCGTTGTAATTCAGTAGTATAAAATGGAAATATAAAATGTCTAAAATGTAGCCTAACACAACATTCAATTAATTTGTTTATTAATAATCCTATTCTTTCAGTTATATATTTCAGCTCGCTCAGCTGGAGCCATCTTCAGACTGATTTTTGTAAAGGTAAACACATGAGACTGATATATTTTTTGGTTATGATACCTCATATTACAGTTGTTTATATTGTTGTGAAATTAACGTCATTAGGTAAGAATGGTAAACATTAAGAACGTAATAATAAGACGCACCTTTTATATTTGTGTCTTTGGGACATGTTCTATAAATGTTACGGTTTATACTCTATGTTGGGATGCTAGTGTTTCTTCAGTATGAAGATATAATTTTGGAGGCGATAGTATTCCACTGTACTAAACTGTCGCGGGTGGTATTCTTCAGGTTAGTCGGTATGATGCTTTGTGTATCTGTACCTGTGTAATCCACCGTAATACAATAGGACGCTCCTACATTGACATAGAAACGGCACCCGATCATCATCTCAATGACATTAAAATATATATACTTGCAGGATCTTTGATAACAATCTGAAAACCCATCAAATATAATTATTTCCCGTCCTTAGATCCACCAGTTGTTCTACATACTCCCACCTCTCCTTCCTCCTTCTAAACATCGAACCGATTATTACCCAACCACTCTTTACGAAACATGGCACGCCAGAAGACGTACAACCAGAACTCCTCATACTACATTACACAGAAAGGAAACAAATCTCTTCGCACCATCACAAGAAACAAGTGAACTATAGTTTATAAGAGTATAACAATTTAAAATATAGAAGCACATCAACACAAATATAACCATCCGCACAACGACAATATACATCATCTATGAAACACACAGAAACATAAGTACTAAAGAAACCACCATCTCCCTGTAAATAAAAAAAATGAATTCTTACAAAATACTTTCAACAACACTGCATTTATTTCACACATGTACAGTCTAATTCCATAAGAATATATGTGATCAACACTACATTCTTTATAATCAACAAGCACGTCTTTCCGAACGAAGTTGAATTGGTATTCTTAAATTGATCCAAAGGAAATTAATAATTATATACTTGTATGGGAGAAAGACACATCAGATCATTTATATAAGTTAAATAAAGCAGTTATAATAAGAAAAATAACGCAAAAACAACCGAAATTTCCTTCCAATTTGATATTTGTTATAGAGGTACAGGTACACACAACATCATACTGACAACCCTCGAAGAATTCCGCCAGCGACAACTTACTGTAGTGCAATATTGTTGACCGCTGTCATTATATCTTCATACAGAAGAAAAACAAATATTTCAACCATAACTGTTATGCCCATGGAAATATTTGTAGGTTGTGTCGGTGATTTGGCAACTCTTCGAGGGTCGGTTGGTGGTAACCTCGGTCCGGCCACCACCTTGGTTCATTTTATCTCTTTTTTCTTTTTTTGTTTTCCGCGAGGCGTTGGGGGATGGAACGTTTTACTCTGGCTGCTCCCTTCCGCTGTGGCCGAGTTAAGTTTCTGAGTTGTGTTGACGGAAGCATGACGAGGGGAAAGCTCGCTCTTTGGACAATTATTCGGTTGGAGCTTAAATGCATTGCCGGAATTTTCGGGTTTTTTCTCTTTGTGGATTACTTATTACGGTCTGCAGTCTAGTCTAGCACCCTGGACTGACTATCTCCCCCTGGTATAGATTAGTATTAGGGTTTGCAGTAATTTTCTCAGAGTGCAACCTGCTTTGTTTTTTGTGTTTCAATTTACTCATTTAGTTTCATTTTGTTATATTTTATTTTATTTGTCTTTTTATTATTTTTTTTTCTATTAGCAGTAATGTGTAGCTTGCAATACGTGTTGCTGTTTTATTCCTAAGGGAGAGGTTGCAACAGTGTGTTATTTCAGGCAGTAGACCACTTTGTTTCCCTCGCCCTCTCAGGAACTCCCATCCTATAGGATCTGCCAAAGGGTGTCGTGGCGCCGCAAGGGATATTTTGGTAGTAGCCCTGGCGGAACATAACAATAATGTATACAGATTATTTCCACTTATCCCAAGTATATTAAGTAAATTTTATTGTTATGTCCTTCATTTTATTATTCTTAAAATTTGAAATTTATCTAACATCATGTTACACAAAAGTAATACGATGTATCGTGGCTAACAATTATATCATTTGTACATTTTTAATTTTATAAAGATTAGCCTGAAGTTGGCTTTGTTTGACCTAGCCGAAACATTAATTGAAAGGACATTTTTTTAAATTTACTAATAAATTAAATTCTGTTATAATACATTTTAGACGTATTATATTTCCATATTTCAATGTATGACTGACAAGTTTTCTTCTGGTTTTCTTTTCGATAAAACCAGATTTTAGCCATTGATCATAACAAAAAACACCTGAGGAATATCTGCTTTTCATTTTTTTCAAAACCCCCCTTCCCCAAAATCACTCAAAAAGTCATTCTTCCAGTTTGCGTAACATAATTCAGATATATGCGTTATTACATGTTTCGATTCGTATGGAATCACCATTGGGAAATTCTTAAAAAGTATTTAGAAAAGGCAGCACTTTGGCTTTTCTTCTTTATTCTTCAGAGAGTTACTTTTTTTTAAGATTTTGTGAATTGCCTGATGATGACTCCTTGGAATTCGAAATATATAGCAGTGTACATGCCATTTGTTGAAATGAGTTTGACTGAAGTCTTTGTTTTCATATTATGCTTTAATATGACAGCGATACAACAAAATCTGAGTTATTGATATTTTAGACACAAACCATAATGGTTTCTTTCTGAATATTCTCTAAATGGTGCAGAAATTTATATGTTTTACAAGAGCGAATACTTCCATATTGTTTTTCCTTCTAAAATGATCTGCAACACAAGAATAATTATATAACAGCCAGCTTATCTTACTTGGGCCAGCTACACGTACGCGTATTATATGCATATTTGGGGAGAAAATATCTCGGCGATTGTGGGCTCCTGTATTGTAAAATTTACGTAATTTTGATATTTGTAATTTGTGACGAAATAATTATTTTACTAATAACCAATTATATGTCTGTAATTAAGCAGGTGTAGGAAATTAGTATAAAATGTAACTGTTTAGAAACCAACCTGACAGTTGTTTAACTTCTGAGAATTTGAAATTATCTGCACATTTATTTTAAAGGAATCTGAATGTGGCTCTTAAATCTGAATGGATTAAAATGAGTTGTTTTTCTGAAGTGATTTTACTGTTGTTTAATTCAATTTGTTTATTCCGCAACATAGCGAAATTGTAAGAGGCGTCGTATGTCTCGTCATGTGCCTTGCCACAAAACGCCATGATGTGGGATTGAGAAGTTTGGCGTTATATAGCGAGAAACGTACAGGGTTTTGTACACTAAACTTATCCCAAAATGATACTTCGACTTCGGAAATAAACAATTAATTTTGAAGTCATTGTAAGTTGATAAATTTGCCAAACTTTCTGAGGCTTTGAGAGGACGCAATAATATTTGTTACATATCTCAACACTGTAGAGTTTTCAAGTGATGTTCCATGCCGCAAGACGTTATAATCACCAGCCTTGATATTATATTAAATTACTCAATGTGCCCTGAATGGTTCGTGGGGGAATTTTTAAATTTATATAATTTTCGCGTATTTGCATTGTCTTGTAATTGCCTAGTGTATATACATCAGGACGTTTCTGCCGAGTTTAGCATAACAATCTAAGCAGACATATTTGGTGTTGTTAGGCACATACTGCGAATAGAATATTGTGAATTCCAGCAGGAATTGTTGACACTTACCTTTTAAATCAGGTGGTTTTTTCTTTAAAATTAAACCTTCAGGGACTTCTTAATCCTTACTTATTTCAAAAAATTAATATGAATTTATGTATAGCCAGAAGAGATTAGAATTTCCGTACCCGAACTGACCGCTTGAGGAAATCCTCAACTTCCTGTAAAAAAGGGATTCAGGTCTCTTTGCCGAGGTAAATCGGGCAGGTCGTGATGTATATCACACAAAATTATCATTTCGGAAATTAAAGAAAATGTAGAGATATAATTTTACTCCAATTCTCGTACTTCATGGCCACTTATGGGGTGAAGTTTGGTTATAATTGTGCAATGCTTTATTGAACTGTGAAAGTAATTGTTTAATTTGCTTAATTTTTTAAATAATCTGATTATACTTTTTTTAACCTCTTGCTGTAGGCCTATTGTGTGCTTAGGAAATTAATCTCAGTGCTATACGAATTGAATCTAAAGACCAACCAAATTAAATTCCGACAATTACGTTTACAGGCGAGTAAATTAAAATAAAATGCCAAAGGAATATCAAAAGACAAATAATTTTGTGAAATTTTTAGAGATAAACAATAGTTTTACTCAATAGTACATGGGAAGTGAGTGATTCCAAGTGACCCTGAACTCTGCGAGGGACATTCACTGGAATCATTCAGTAAAGCAGCATGGTTCGTCTGGATGACGCTTCATGACATAATAAAAAAATAAGTCAAAATTTTCCTTAGACTTTAAGTGTGAAACTCAGAGCTCCAATACTTGTATATCAGGATTAATTCCACAAATCCTCCACCTTTAAGAACAGGTAACTTTATTCTGTCTAAACCTAAGCTATATAACAAAAGTCAGATTACGTGACATAAGTCACTGAAACTCTACGTTCAGTTTCGATTCTGACGTCATCATTGGCAGCGTAAAGGACACATTCAGATATCCATTAGAACAAAAGTTTCTGAACTTTATTTTCTGTGGACTCATACAATAATATATAGTGCAATATTTCATATGAAAAATGCAAGCGTATATGGTGAAAACTGTTCCGTCTTGTGCCCAACTTAGCCTTAAAATTACTTTCCAGTAATACATTAGCGTCTCGTTTTACTTTCTCAAATATTTCGTCGCAAATCGTATCGTCGTACAACGAGTACTATTTAATATTTTAAACTGACATTCGTTCTTGAGCCAAACAAATTATTTAAAATAATTTTTAATTTACAATATTTCTTTACATTAGTACATACAAATTTTAATTTAATGAATTAGGTATATAAAAAATTACACATCTTGTCGAAAAAATATCAAACAAATCAATTTTTATTTTGCTGAATAAGGGAGAGGCAATGGTTTAGAAAACATCAACAGGGAGGGTAACGTCAAATCTTGATTTTTACTACTTTTCTTGCAGGATTTCATAATTAAGGTATCTTATGTACTTTTCACTGTAGAGATGTGCTCCCATTCAGTGTCCATTTTTAAACAAAGTCTGATGATTATTGGCTTCATTACATGACCAGGATAATACTGACGCGTTTTAATTTTTTGTGTCTAATTATATGCGGTTATTTCTGTGTGCCTAATTTTGTATGTCATTTTGTATGATTCTATTTGTGTGACTAATTCTAGGTGTCTAATTTGTGTGTGTAAATTTGTGTGCCTGAATGTATGTGTCTATATATGTGGGACTTACTGTGTTTCAAATTATGAGTGTATAATTGTGTGTCTAATTGAGTGTATTTTATTGTGTGAATAAAATTGTGTGCGTAATTGTGTGTGTTTAAGGGTGCGATTCAGAAACTCAACAATTAGAATGTGTATACCGAAGATAAGCTGAGGAGCTACAGGATAAAACAGAATTGTTTTCAAATTTTTTAAAAATGTTTACATTTTAATAGAGAACACAATTTATTATTCAATAAATTAATTCAATAATTCTTTTTGAGTTCTTCCTAATATAACATTTATAATTACAGTGTTGTGGAATGTGACGTACCTCATGTTTCTTGATAGGCAGACCAGCGTTCAGGCTAATAATGCTGCCTTTATTTAGAGCTGCATTAATCGCTTGGACTTTAATTTCGACAACAAATGTCGGAAATAACTCAGAAAATCACTTAAAAATAAATTATGCTGTGAAATAAATGTTTATTTAAAGTAAAACAGTGAAATATTTCAGCAAAATTTCATCACTACATTTGTGTGGTACATGTCACGACAAAATTTAAAAAATCTATAAATTTTTAAAATGAATATCAGCCTCAATTAATGTGTGTTTAAGTAAGGATAATTTTCATTTTTTTAATATGTATAAAACATAAAATGAATAAATTTATAATAAAGCATTATGTAATGTTTATTTAATAAAAACTATAATATTAATTAATAATTTTTTAATAATATTGCAACGAAATTCATAACTACATATATATATATATATATATATACATACATACACCTCATTCTTTTTAAAGTTGTTTAAAGTATGAAGAAGTCATAGTTAATTCGAAACGTGCTGCTCAATAAGACAGATTGATCTTATCGTCACTTAAAAATGTAATTGTATTGAGAATGATATTATTTCATTCTTTCATATCACTGGCACAAAGAGAAATATCACACGTAAATTCCACGAAATCTGTTAAAAAATTACAGAATTCACCGATGCAGTGGTAACATTGTTATTGCGATCTGCGCAAGAGCTACAGTTACAAAATATTACACTATTTCTCTCAGGATTTCTATGAAGCACACCTGAAATGGAACACGACCTGTTTCCAACTGGGTGATTAAAGTTTAAATTTATGAACCACAAATACATTTGACAAAATATTCTGTTTGCATCTAAGAGCGTCATTAAATATATTTCAAGGAAACAAGCTCAAATATTACACAAATCCCAACGATATATATTTATTTTATGAAAAGCTGTGTTGTCAATTACTCAACACAATAGTGCGTGTAAATGAACTTCATGTACAGGGTGTTCACTGAGTGCATAAATCTGTGTGATGTCGGTGAGAAATTCAGAAACACAAAGAAACCAGAAATCAAAGAGCTTCGTGAAAAAAGGTAAAGTTTAAATTCCAAATTAAGTGTAAGAGAAATTTTGTGGAGAAATCCGCACAAGAAATGCCCTAACAAATACCCTTAAAAAATTGAAAGTTCAATTAGGAATATTATCTCAAATCATACAGGATCGGGCAGATAACACGGGTCAGTTTTAAAGGCTTTTCGCCAGGAAGTAAAAAACTTGAATTCCTTCTGGTTCTGTGGATTTATAAAAAATTATTCATTCGAATAAGAGTAAATAGTACAAGTGAATTTCAAATCAGTATAATTTAATCCCTACTCTCTGGTTAGATTACTATTCCACATTCAAATTTCCTCACGGTAAATAATAAAAACAGTGAATACTTTGTCATAAGAAAATGAAATTCTTCATTTCGTCTGTGGTGTTTCAAATGAGCTAGATACGGATTTCCCAGCTCTTTCGTTCCTATCGATTATATTCATAGATATTTACATATTCAGCAGTCGAAAAGTGAAAGGCTGGCTATTTTTTGTCACAAACAATTTTGTAAACTGCACCATAATTTAAACCTACGTAGCAAAATACCGATTATCAAATTCACATTCTTTTGTTTAATACGCAATTGCACAACAACTGGAACATAAAACGGAGTGCACTGAGACACCAGCCAATCAAAAGGAGATAGAAGGCAGGTTGCAAGTGATAAAGTTTGAAGCTGTAATATCCATCAAGCGGGTGAACGATAGCTTTTCTCCGAGCGCTTAATTTACCTCTTCCCTTGGGATGATAATTCAGACCAGCTTCAAAGAAACGAGTAATAAATTCATTAACTCGCATCATAAGTAGGTCGGCATGAAACATTACCATATCTAGGCCGGTGAAGTAACATACCCCGTCTTCTAACCTGCACAACAAGGGTTCAGAATTCTCACCAACAAAAGAACCAAGATCTTACTTTATTTCAGCATTCGAATCCATCATCAGAATTGACAAATTTTCTGATATTTTGCACAGTCCACACAAAACTTATATGAAGGACAATTTGCAATATTTCGTTGTAACTTTGTTAATTCCGTTTCATCACCTCGCTCGAAAATGTAACTGTATGCTGGTGGGAAGGCAGATGCCCAGATGTTGGTCAACGAACTTGACGGTGGCTTGTACGTTGCCATTCCAACGTGCTTTATCGACCAACATTTGTAGTCGAAACGAAAGCAAACACAATCGATAAGTTCAGAACTAAGCACATTTCCACAGGGAGTATTCGAAAGATGCTGCTCCATCTTGGATATTTGACAGAACACGGTACATACCAGCGGATACGCGTCATGTGGTAGGGATTTGTGGAATCAAAATATTATACTGACAAAATATCTGTACCGAAACCACCTAAAGCTATATAAATTTCCTTTGAAAGGTTAGCACGAAATATTTTAAATGTCATTTTAGGAACATACGGTTTAAGGTCATGAACTAGCTTTATGTTCATTTTTTCAAAAAACCTCCTTTAGTAACTGATACTCGAAACCGTGTACATCCTCCAAAATACTACCATTTAAAAAATTGCGTTGAATGTAAATTAAATTAAAACTCGCGTTTGCGTTCCTTAAAAATGTTTTCATAGGACTTCGGTTTGGTTGTTTCTGATCTTTCGTGGAAAAAAGTAAGTGTTCTTGGTAAATTGCCCTTGTGCAGCAATAACCCAACTCTCCAGTAGGGTGATATCATTCACCTCAGTACAACGGTCTGAACTCTGGCATGGTAACCATGTGTACAACTCAAACTTCATGTTTGATTCTACATTATTAAATTTTTTCGGACTTCTATACACTTTATCTATAGCACAATGTTCTTGGTTACAATAATGCAGTTGTAAATTCTAAATTATGTTAAATAATCAAATATGTTCGTTTGTTACAAAATTGAGAATTCATTTGCTCCAGCCACAACAAATTTAGTCTCGGAATTCCATATTCTTGTAAATCTGAAAGTTTTTCATCTAATCCATTAATTTCAACCTTAATTTTTATATTCCCATCTGGTATTAATTTAATGTAACAGCCATCTCTATCTACGAATTTCGGTTTTTCGGGTATGCTAATATTACTTACTTACTTACTTACTTACTTACTCCATGGTGCAGAGTCCTTCTTGAGAAGCTAACTGGTTTGCAGCTAGACAAGAAATTCCCGGCATTTTATGGAAACCGAAAGTTCATTAACGCACTCACAAGCGTCCGCCACCTGTCCCTATCCTGGGCCAATCCAATCCAGTCCACATACCCACATCCCACCTCCTGGACATCCATCCTAATATTATCCACCCATCTACACCTAGGTCTCCCCAGCGGTCTCCGTCCCTTCAGTTTCCCCACCAAGACCCTATACGCCCCTCTCTCCTCACACATACGAGCCACATGCCCAGCCCATCTCATTCTTCTCGATTTTATCACCCGCACAATATTGGGTGAAGTGAACAGATCACTTAGCTCCTCGTAATGCAGTCTCCTCCATTCCCCCGTTACCTCGTCCCTCCTAGGTCCAAATATTCTCCTCAACACCATATTCTCAAACACCCTCAGCCTCCTTTCCTCCCTCAATGTCAGCGACAAAGCTTCACACCCATACAAAACAACAGGCAAAATTTACTTCTATATATCTTAATCTTTAATTTCCAGGACAGCAACCTGGAAGACACAAGTTTCTGCACCGAATATTAGCAAGCATATCATGACCTCAGTCTACTCTTTATTTCTTCCCGAATAGAATTTTGGATTGTTAAAGTTGTTCCAAAATATTTAAACTCTTCCACCCTCTCGAAGGTACTATTATCAATCTTCTCACTGCGATTTTGTTCTGCATTCCGATCTCGAGACATGACAATATACTTAGTTTTATCAACACTTACTTCCATACCAAAAGAAATTTAAAAAATTGGCCACATAGAATTTCGATGAATCTTTGGGATCAGTTCCTCTTATACATATCTGTATTTGGCAGGCGATGACATCACCACAGATCGACCTAGTGCGAAATATCTGTGGCTTATATATGTCAGACACCGCACCAAGTGGACTTCCTGTAAAGTACGTGTCGTAGATATTTGTGGTGTTCCATTTGTAAATGCGCTGAAGAGCAGTATCACCAACAGGGTGTCCAAAACATTTTCATTCTGCAATAAACACAACATATTTTCAGTTACTCAGTACGAACATTTCTGTGTTTAGTGAGTTATGTTTTATTCTTTTCACAGAAACCGTAAAAATGACGCTTTCCCCAGTGTTACAACATCTATTAACATATGATATTCATTTTACTTTTTTTACTGCATTGTCTTACTTTTTTTGTTGTGTAATTTTATCGCAGTTTTCTCTGATATATTAATTTTTAATTAACTCACAAGCCACCTGTCACTTAATGATGAATTCTTTTTTCATTAGAAGTTCTGGTTTTTTGTGCTGTACTGTAACTTCAAATCCTTGACTTTGTTCAAATTGTGCTATGAGTTTCTTTTGCAATATCTGTGTTTCAATCTATTTTTTTAAAATGCCTGTTCTTTTTCTGTTTTTATTTCACTTTCAGTTCGCCTTTTACATCTCCCAAGCAACTTGTTTCCTTAAGCAATCATCTGCCTTTACTTCTAAAATTGTATTCATTTAGTATTTCCATTTCCCATTTCTTCTTTGAGGACTCTTAGAAACGAAGTTATGTAAATTACAAGCTTTCATTTCTATCACTATTTCATTTTACAGTCTCAATCTTTCAACAATATCCACTGAAGTTTTAATTTCCTAATTTCTTTTTATGCCTATTTTTTCATGGCTTTTAACAGTATTTAAAAATTTGCCTCTCTATGTGTCCTAATCTGCTGTGTTGTTTTCCTTCTCTGTTATATACTTACTGTTCTGTTACAGTTCATTTATGGAGCAGAATCAATATCGAAGCCTTTCCTGTTGCACAACATCTACAGTTCTGCTACCATTTACAACACATTCAGAAACAAACCGATCCTCTGTGTGCCTCACTTATCAATAATTCAGATGTTGCTGTGTGACAAGCTGTCATAGTAAGGTATAATGTGAAAACAAAACAGTGGCTTCAAGAAATAACTTGCTGAGAATTCGGGTGTCCTTCAATAAACACAAACCATTTTATCGAAATTTCGTTCCTGCTCTAAAATTAGGGACAAAATCAATAAAGAATAATTGCGGATAATAGAGATAATTTTTTTATATTACACCTAATTAGTACCACTTACGCATATAGATGTCAGAGTAATGGGTTTAAATGGTTTATGGTTTTCGTGTATCGACCTATACACTACAGTTTTACAGAAAATAATACTAACAATTTAGGTTTGTGCCTGACAGTACTCAGTATGGTACGGTCCGGAAGCGCGACTGGTTCTTAGGCGTGATCGGAAAATGTGATAAGCCACTATTAGCGGTACCATGCCTCTATATTAACACGGAACACATTCTTTCCCACAAGAAGCATATTCATTATATCAATATTAGAGAATTAACCAAAAATCTTTAAGTAATTTCAGTTTTAATAAAATATTAAAAAAATAATTAATTTTAAGGGATACATACGACTAGAAAAATGAAAAGCGAAATCATAAGGAAAGAACTAGATATCCGTGTAATACAAGTTGTAAGAAACAAATACAGACAAATAGACAGTAAAATATTACAGAAAATTCAATTTCATTAAAATGTTACAAAAATAGTTGCAATATTTTTGTACAGCTATGCATCCGAATAATAATATTTCACTCATTTTTTTCGGAATGAAAAATTTAGAGAGGAACGGAGTAGAGGAAATCTATAAACATATTTAATGCTCAATAAAACTTTTCGCACATTATTCTACTTTAGAAGATAATGTGAATTAAAATTACGGCACATTAAATAGGATACAGATGAAAATGAAACACGAGGTATGCGCTTTGCATGTAGAATGATTAGGGCCACAAACAACCTCACTATCCCATTACTCATTCCTTATAAGGAGTAAAAATCTTTGGCCGAACACTTCTCGATATTAACTTCTACGTAAATCGTCGTACTTGTTGAAATTTCCCAAAAAAACTTTCTTGCAGAAATAAATATAAATCTTATCTTGTAAGAATCCGTTGCCCAAGGTGAAGTGTCAAGGATTCACAAATTATTTTCAAACCATTAGTCGATAATCAGTTTTCAGTTTACATTATATGAGTCATCACGCATTTTAACTGTGCTCACGTAAAGTAACAAACACTTCAACCAAACACAGCTCAACAAATGACACTGTAGACAGCTACATGTTTAGAGTTCTAAAGAATAATTATCAGGCAATTTATATAAAATATTTAAAACACGCCACTCATTTAATGGTAATGGAAAACATAAAAAAGATATGTTTCAAATATTTTGTATGAATTTACAAATCGAAACAAGTTTTAAGGCAGAGTTCCTTTTATTAAATTTAGTCCCCTAATTCAGATTGCTCTTTACAGTACTACAAGGAAATTTGCAAAGGCTTTGTAACTATCGGCATGTCCCTTGCAACTGCTCATTCATTATATGGCTTTGGGAAGTTTGATTTTAAATAGCAAGAAAAAGTACAGGTTTATTACACGACCCAACCCCGAAAAATATTTCCGCTTCAGAAATACTTCACTAAATTCGAAACCACTTCAAAATGACAAAATTTAAAGATAAAATCCAAGCTATGAGCAGGAATCAATAATTGCATTTCTAGATATCCAAGGCTCAGTAATGTGCAGTTTTAAAGCAAACTTCCAAGCGTCTGGAAGACATATTGACAAACACTACCAGTAAAAAATAGTATAAAAATTGACTTTAATTATAAAAGTGTGATAATTTGAAATACATATTATTGTTCAGTATTTACGCCTACTTGTTACTGGCTACTGTATATCACGTGAATGCTCCCAGAGCCTTTAATATATATCATGCTGAAACATGTGTTGGGTTTTCATGCACATTCCCGAAATAGACTACTGTGACCTACTGCAGTAATTAGATACACTTACTTCAACGTCAAATTTAAATTATAGTACTTAAAGCAAATCCTTGAATCCCGGTGGTAATCCCTTTGGAATTAAAACTGCAGAGGTTTCTTAAACATTAAGAACTTATTCTCTAAAGTTTAATATGGGTTTATGTAACTTATTTGATTTATTCACCTGCGAAAAGTACGGAACTTCTCCTCGGTTGTAGTTCTGAGACACATATAATCGGTAGGAAAATTGTAATTATGAACAATTATATACTCGACGGTTATAGCATTGAAAATATCTAGAGATGAGACTTTCTTAAACCGACCGGCCTGCACTTCAGGCCACACAAACCAAATACAAGATGGAACCCAAACTTTTTCTGGGGAAAACATCATTCGAGTGGCCTTAATCAGTTATTATCATCTAGCACGGAGATTTAATACAGGGTATAGCTATAACTTTACTGCACATTGTGGAACGTTCTGTCCTCTTATAGGACGAAATGTGAATCTGCAGCCCACCCAAATAAATACCAACAATTACTTTTACAGTCCTCCACAATATATCAAAAAGCGAAAGAAAAGCACAAAACACAAGTCGCTTTGTGACTCACTGTATAAATACACAACAATTTGATTGAATAGTACGGGGGAACTGCTTGATAAAAAGATACCTTGACACCTGCAATTGAGGGGAAATGGAATGAATTAGTAAAATAGCATGTTAGTGTGGCTGATGTCTTCTAATATTTATTATAATATCTACATGACACGAAATATAAACAGACGATTTGAGTCACTATAAAGCATTTCAGAAACTCTATAATCTATATTAACCTCCTAACACAGCCCGCCTACCTGTTAAAGTAATGCATTTCACATTTGCTACAATGCAATAAAAGCAATTAACTGGTGTATATCATTTTGTTATGCTGTTCGTCCATATTTTTGCCTCCTTCTCTTCTCAGCTCCACTTAAGCTAGGCGGAAGAAATTTGTGACGATTTCCACAATTGATTATCCGAGCTACAAGATTTAAATTCCACAAAGTTGAAAAAATTTTAATGTAACTTAAAATATATATTTGTTCAGAGTCTACAAACACTCTGATAACCCACGATGTAACGCAGTCTAGCAGAATATAAGGCCGAACAAATTAGAGTGTAAGAATTTCGGGTGATATATCTCCGTTGTTTTTCATTAGTACAATATGGAAATATATAATGTCTAAAATGTAGCTTAACACAACATTCAATTAATAAGTTTATTAAAAATCATATTCTTTCAGTTATATATTCCGGCTTGCTTATCTGGAGCCATCTTTAGGTTGATATTTGCAAAGGTAAACACGTAAGACTGATATATTTGTTGGTTTTGATAACTCATATTACAGTTGTTTATATTTTTGTGAAATTAGCATCAAAAATTAAGAATGATAAAAATTAAGAAATTATTAATAAGACGTACCTTATATATTTGTGCCTTTGGGGCATGTTCTATAAATGTTGTGGTTTATACTCTCTGTTGTAATGCTAGTGTTTCTTCAGTATGAGGATATAATGTTTCTAGGCAATAGTATTCCACTGTACCAAACTGTCGCGCGTGGTATTCTTCATGGGAATTCGGTATGATATATTGTGTATCTGTACCTTTGTAACCCACCGTAATACAATAGGACGCTCCTACATTGACAAAGAATCTGCATCCGATAACCAACTCAATGACACTAAATCTATGCACTTACAGGATGTTTGAAACCTTTCTGAAATTCCATCACCCTCCATAGATCCACCAGTTAATTTATCCACACACAACTCCCCTTCCTCCTTCTGAACTTCGAACCGATTATTACCCAACCAGTCTTTAAGAAACATAGCACGCAAGAAGACGTACAATCAGCATTCCCCATAATTCAAGCCCAACTACCGAACAGAGATAGAAACAAACGTCTTCGCACCATCACAATAAACAAATGAAGTATAGTATATAACAGTATAAACAATTAATATGGAGAAATTCTTCAACACAATTATATCCATCAGCCCAATGACAATATACATCATCCAGCAAACACACGGAAAAATAAGTAATAAACAAACCACTTTCACCAGTAAATAAAAAATTTTTTTTACAAATTTCTTTCAATAACACTGCATTTATTTCATACAGGTATAGTCTAATTCTATAAGAATATATGTGATCAACATTACATGTTTCATAATGAACAAGCTCGTCCTTCCAAACGAAGCTGAATTGGTATAGATAATTTGATACAAAGGTAAATATTAATTATATCCTTTTATGGGAGAAAGACACATAAGCTCATTTATATAAGTTAAATAAATCAATTAAAATAGGTAAAATATGCAAAACGAGCCGAAATTTCCATCCAATATGATATTTGTTATAAAGGTACAGATACACACAACACCATACTGACTAACCTCGAGGAATACCGCCCGCGACAACTTACTCTATTGCAATAATATTTCCTGCATTCATTATAATTTCATAAGAAAAAAACCAACATCTCAACCTAGTATAAACACTATAACGTATACAGTTTATGCCCATATAACCCAAATATATTACGTAAAATTTATTGTTACATTCTTCAATTTATTATTCTTAAACTTTGAAACTTATCTAACAGCATGTTAAACAATTGTATTA
>Ga0123354_10006256_pt1 | contig 17635 bp, 11 predicted proteins | sample TergutLab28metaG_2_FD_97872 | JGI IMG/M metagenome (GOLD analysis project Ga0123354, IMG submission 97872) | Labiotermes labralis P4 segment gut microbial communities from Petit-Saut dam, French Guiana - Lab288 P4 | ecosystem: Host-associated > Arthropoda: Insects > Digestive system > Gut ...
CGCCGTGGGATGGGGAGGCGGGCGGTGGCTCTTCGGTTGTATCGGCAGTAATAAGGGGGGGGGGGGGGAGGGGATGGTTGGTCTGCAACCGTAAATGGAGTTGTTCTATATTCACAGTTCTTCCTGTTAATGTTGTTGGAGTGTGGGAAGTGGAAATAAAGTAACATCCAAGAATGATAGAGGGAGGATTCAAGTGACACCCTAAAACTACATCAGAACACTTCCACATCTGTGGAACAGCTGTGACTGTTGTGCATACTGGCAACCATGCTGAACAAATATACTGTGTTTGGATGCTCTCAGTTTTATTTGCTGTAGAAACAAAAATTGACTGAGCAATTAGACTTTTATATGCGTTTCGTGTATGACCTGGTGCATTGATGTGTTCCAGTGTCTCATGCCATTAGTCCTGCCACCTGTGAACAAAGAATTCAAGTGAGTTAATTTATTTTTTGATGGGTCACTAATTATACATGTAATGTGTATACACGAACATGTGATATTTGCGAATCAGTATGACATTAATTATCCTGAGTTGAATCGCTGTGTAGGCCCGATGATGAGACCGCAGCAGCAGCAGCAACAACAGCAACAGCAGCAGGCGCTTCATGGTGGTGGAGGCAACATGTACCTTGGGGGACCGACAGGTGTCATGCAGCACCAGCATAGGATGGCAGGCACATATGTGACTCCAGGTGGACGTAACAACCAGCGACCACCCAATGTCAGCATTGGACCAGACGGAATCAACATCGGTGGGCGAGGTAGTGCCGAATGGAGACACCTTCTGTTGTCACAGCAGCAGAATGCAGTGTTTGGGACGCAGATGCGGCCTGCTTTCACCCAGGGTGGACATCAGGGTAAGCTGCCAAGTGACTGTGTGAATTGCTCATATTCTGTAGCATTGGTGAGACATGTTGTTGTGGTTTATATGAAGACTGTATTGTGGGCTGCTGCTGTGTGTGTGATGGATGGTAACTGTCTGTATAGGCCCCACATCCCACAAGACTCACCTGTCCTAACATCAGCCTCCTCTTCTGTATGACATTACAATATGCTGTTTGTCTCTCCCGTGCCTAATTCTTATTCGTTCGGCCAACTGGCTGAGTGTTAACTCCTTGTGTTCACTCATTTTATATCTGAGTGTTGTTCATTATGTTAATTTGTCTTATCACTTTCTGAGTCAGTCATTGTGTTAATGTTTGCTGATGACTGCTTGAGTTTGTCTTTGTGTTAATTTTGCTTATCACTGCCATAGTCACTAATTGTGTTAATGAACTGTTTTGAAATAACTTGTCTATCACAACAGAATTTTTATGCATTACAGAAACTACTAGCCAGTGCAATGTATTTCAGCTGAACTGGCCATCTTGCACTAATACACATCGTATTCAAAATACTTGGGAGGATATTAGCAACGTAAAGTTCTATAAAAATAAATTAGGTTCATTTTATATAAGGGATAATAATGCACAACAGCATGTGTTACTGGTATGACACAAACCCTTATAATGTCACAGTAGGGACTCAGCATGTAAATTGACACACAACACTGAAGCAAGGGACCGTTGCACTGATATGACATTTTATTTTACTGGGTCAACACATCATGGAACACAGCTGAAACAATATCATCTGGTAATGAAAACAATTAAAAAGTCATATGTACACTGACAGAATCCCATGTCTGCTGAGGTCACAATGAGAAGTCTCATGGACCAACTCCGTCCGCACATCGGCCTCAGGCTGTTGTGCTTTCCATTTCAGCACACTTGCCTGTATTGTCCTCTAGTTCTCTGGCAGGCCCATCACTGCATAGCCAGTTCATATTTGTACCTTCACATGTCCCTTCCTTTAAGGCTATAGTAGAATCCTGATTATCTGTGTAATATTGTTGGGACATTCATGACTTTCCTTTATGTAAACACTATTATGTGTCTTCATGTTTGCACCGTGCACCAATGATAATTAAACACTTTATTATCCAACTAATACACAATATATAATTTGTAGAAACAATTAAAATTATAAAATATTTGAAAGTGCTCCAACATGTTTCGAATCACAGAGGATATCATCAGGGAGCCTTGTACAGTGCTTGGCTAAAAATTACAAGAATGATTCTATCATGTCCATTGGCATGGACAAGATTGGTGTTATGGCAGCATATTCTGACCAGTTGTGCATGTGTGTAGTTCTCTGTATATAAAGGCCTTAGTGCCATACACTTAGTGTTGGAGTATCCATGCTTTCTGTAATTTGTGTGCTCACCATTGGGTCAGATAATCAAGATTTGTACTGCATGCATCTATTGTGTGCAATCTTCACATTCAGAGGTTATGCCTTTGAGAATCAAACAGTTTTGATGGAATAGTTCTACATCGTAGCACAAAGCTGTAATATACTTTTAACCTTCAGTGTGAATTGGATCTCTGTTCTTATCTCGTGTAATATTTTTTGTGCCAGTTCTTCCAGTGCTGTGCCCTTTAACCTTTTGTGGTTCTGTTTGTGTCATATTTCTTACTGAGAAGCTGTGTTGTTTCAGGTTCTTTTGGAATGGGGGGTGTCCAAGGAGGCATGCAGATATCAGCAGCACAACAGATGCAGCATCAGCAGTTGGTTCGTAACCAGGCCCTGTCAGGATCGCCTGTAGGGCAAATGCAGATGATCTCGCAGCAGCAGTCAGTGGGTCTCCAGCAGTCTGCGCCAGTACCAACCAATACAACACAGGTGGGATGTAGTCACATACAGCATATCCTCAGAGTTGGGAATCTGCTGCAGGGTAATCATTGGTACATATTGAACACAGCCCAGAACTCATAAAGTGTGCAAAGTCAAGAAGAGATAACTGTGAGAGAGCATTACTTGTAATAAAGTGCTTCTTATTCTGTTCAGAAATTGCAAAGAAAATACTTGCACATGTGTAATATAAAAAAAATACTTGATACTGCATATGTTGTGTGTGAATCACCAGTTCAGTGTAGTCTTAGGTACAGATAAGTGTTCCTTGTTTTGATACGTGTGTCTTCTTTTGCAGATGTCAATGAGCCTTCAGATGTCACAGTCACTATCTGTGAGTGGAGGTGGTGGGGGCTCACCACATCATCATCCGCATCATTCACATCATTCCCAACAGCCCCCACCTCCACACCAACAGCAACCCCTGGTTGGCTATGGCGGAAGTCCTGTTGGGGCAGGAGCAGGGAACCCAGGACCTCCTGCACCACAGCCACAGCAGCACCCACCTACACCAAGCTCAACTGTGCCAGTTTCGTCTGCACAGCAAAGTGTCTCTCAACCCCCACCACCAGCTCCAGACTTCAGTCTCGAATTTCTTGAACACTTGCCAACTGGAGATTCAAGTCACTTCTCTGCAGCAGCTCAGGAGTTGCTCAATTCTCTGGATTCAGCCTCGACATTCAACCTGGACATCCTGTAAAAGAACACAAAATTTCTCTAGGTCCCAAAAAACACTGCAAAATTGGAGATACCCATTCCGCTGCTAGTGCTTCCTTTTAAAGTATTCTTATATAGTTATGTGACAAAAATTAGAGCAAAGAAGAGTCAGAGTAACTATCTGATGAGACATGGAGAGATGGGATGTATTGTTACACATGTTTGTGCTGGAGTCCACGTAATGAGGAACCTCATGATCTGTACTACTCACCGTATGTTATTTGGTGGATCAGATAATGAAGAATGAGCAGGGCATGCAGCACATATGGGGAGAGGAGAGATGTATACAGGGTTTTGGTGGGGAAACTGGAGGGAAGGAGGTCACCTGTAAGACCTAGGCATAGATAGGGGAATATTATTAAAATGTATCTTTAAGAAATTAGATGGGTTGCATGGACTGGATTGATCTGGCTCAGGATAGGGTCAGGTGGCATGCTGTTGTGAATGCAGTACCGTTCCAAATATCTGGGGAATTTCTTGACTAGCTCTGGACCTGTTAGCTTCTGAAGAAGACTCTGTGCATGCTGTTGGTTGGTTCTCTTGGAGACTGTGTGATACACATTTTCTTGTTTTACATATGTGTTGTGCACATTTCTGTTTTTGTGCAGAATTCAGTTTGCAAGGAAAAGTCAGGAGAAGATAGTGAGCCATGGCTTGATGTTATGGTTTCAGAAAGAATTACCTGTTAGGATCTTTGTTAGCAGTTTTATATGCAAAATGCATGGACATTATTAAAATATATTAGCAGACATTTAATGTGACTTACTGTTTTGGGATTGCCAAGATTTTTTAACTAAACTGTGTATTCAGTTTTCACTAAGCATAAAATTTTTTTGCAAAATTTGGAACTTGTTTTTTTTGTCATTTTAATTGGAAGAAAAATATAGGTGTGGCCTGCTGGGGGGCATGCATGATGAGGGTTTATGGAGGTTGCGTTTGAATCTACAATTTCAGAATGAGGAAAAATGTATTAGTTGCCAAAAACAGAAGAGGCATTAAGTTTATGTAATTTTTTGTTTGTTTGCTGGTCTGTGCAGTGTGGTACAGTTAGATGATGCAGGATGCCCTGTGACTGGGAACACAAAATGCACTCTGCCACAAGCAGTGTATCAGCTAAGCACAGTGAAAGTCTGATATAACAAGAGTTTGTAATAGTGTGAAAAATTGTTAGTATAGCAAGTACTCAATACAGCCAGATTAGCATTTTGTCTGGCATTGCCCCTTCTTCCTTTTATTGTTTATCAATTGGTTATCATTGTCTTAAAGCCAATGAGTGCAAGAGATGCAAGTGAAGCCGTTTCTAAAATCCACATCCCCTTCATCCCCGTTAGGTTGTCACAAAAACCCTACTGAAAATTATGCCATCAGTAATAGCATTTTAACTTTACTTATGCCTGGGTGCTGTGCTGTCCAGTTTAGTGTAAGTTGGTCCTCAGAAATGCAGTTCTGTTTCATGTACCTCCAAACATGGGCTAGCATACAATCCCATTTTGCATTTTGACACTTGACTTTCATTTGTATTTCATTGTTTTGAGAAAAATGGGCAGGTACTCAATTTTCTTTCCTTCCAAAGGGGGGGTGTTTGTTGTTTCATGTGAGGAGCTTTTCAGTTTGCTTATTGATGGGGCTTGTCTCTTGTCTTGTAGTATGAGTCTGAGGCACCCTCCCCAAAAATCCTTATAGCAGAGGGAAGTTTATTTGCCATTGTTCCCACACTGTACTAACCATTTTGGTAAAGATTGTTCAGCCTCCCCCCCCTCCCCCCACTCTGGTGATTTCAGGAAGGAATGTGAACTCGTTTATCAGCTGTCAGATAAGCCACTCTTCTGTGCAACATAAACAGGTTGCCTACCTACACAGCATGATACACTCCCATACAGTTTGCTTCAGATTTTGTAGCACAGTGTGCTTGACTGACATAAGCAAATATTTGAAAAATTAATTATTTCATAATCTAAATTTTTGTATAAAAAAATGAACAAATTTGAAAGGGATCCTAAACTAAATTGTGTAAAAGTAAGTAGATTTTTTTCAGAACTTGGCAGATGGGTAGGTGAATGAATTCATGAGAGTGCGCTTACTGAAAATTTTTAGGTGTAAAAATGTTTGAAACAAAGGGATAACATCAGCAGGCACAGAAATGGCCATTTGAAGCCAAAAGAATCGTGTAAATGAGAAGCTACATTGGGGCTCTAAATCTTCAGTACTTTAAAGGTTAAATAAAACTGTGTGTTCTGATTGTGTAAGCAACATATTTATATGGCGTGAGGGTACAGAAAAAATTGGTTAAAGATGAAGAAGGGCTTTCAAATTGCTCATGTAGTCGAAGATGGACAATCACTATTACCAAACCACTTGACGGTATATAAGGTACAAAAGTGTTAAGCTGTTGTTACAGTGGACTTTCACTGTAGATGCATAAGTGGCCAATAGCCATAGGATATCGTTTGTTCATGGAAGTGATGTAATAAGGATCATGAAAGGAACATCCCTTTTCCAGTAACATTGTATTCATGAAGTATGAAGTGTTCATGAATGCTGTGATTTCACTTCAGAGGTTGTTGTAAGCTTCAGGTCCTTGCATTATGGCAGTGGAATGGTGTGTCTCTTTTTTTTTAACAACACAATCCAATAAGTACAAAGTGAAAGGATGACTGTCTTGCCATTCTGAATCACGTTCCCTCCGAAACAATCCTCCATTATTAATATTTAAAAAAGCTGTTGTGGTGTATGAAGTGACATGGATATGGAATTATAATGTAGAAATGCTGACTGAACAGTCTCCACTATCTCCATTTTTGTTAGTGGCAAAGCAAACCTGAGTCTGTATTGGATGTGTACTGACAAATGAAAGCAACACCATCTTCAGTGTTACCATCCTGAACAAGTAGCATCAGATATCTTGTCTAAAAAATTGTTTATAACTTTGAACATATTGTAATTTTGACTGCTGGGACATATTAGTTGCACTAGTTACCTTCTCTCTTCTGTACGTGTAAATATTTTATTTGTGTGTTGCAACCCCCATGTCATCATCCCATGCAAAGCTATTTTCATTACATTTCTATATTTAAAAAAATAGTAAGAAACATTCCATGTGTGTCATATTGAGTTACAGAAACCTTTCAAAGAGTAAGCACTAATGCGTGTAGTGAACTAAAACTTGGGTAGAAAACTACACACATCATGATCTCTACAGATATGCTGTTACATTCATTCCCTTCATGATAATTGAAGCGATTCGTACACATTGCAAGCAAAGCCACCCTTTTTTTCCCCACATTCCCACCTAAACTCTAATTTCTAAGAAGGACTATGTGGTTATGGAGACTGTTACCAGTTCAACATATGCTTCATTTTGTTACGTTTTGGATGTGTGATATCTGAAGTGTTTATAGTGTGTAGGAGGGTGCACAGTGAACTTGTGCTGCACTTTCCCTTCCCATTTCTGTCAGTGCTAGTTACCTGTGTCAGTAGCACCAGTAAACACTATTGTCAGCATGTGCAAGTGATCAGCAGCTGCCAATTGTTAATCAGAACATGGCGTCCTACCTCACAGTGTCCCTTTGGTGTTGTTCAAATGTTTCTGGAGGGACCAATGCTGTCTGCTGCTGTGTAAACAGTTTGCGTCTCCATACATACGTGTGGTGTTAATTAGTGTTACGTACATCTCACCAAGAATGGCTGTGGGACCACTGAAACATGGACAGGGGGGGAACAAAAAAATTCTAAGAACCAGGAACATGACAAGTTATTTCTACCACCCCATTGTTTAAAATGTATTTACCAAGTTCATACAAGAAAATAACACGTGCATTGTAGTATGCAGAGTTCAACCTACATTTATACTCACCTGAAAGACAGATGAATTACTTAACATTTTATGAACAAATGGAATCAGTATTTTTGTTATTGATTTTTTGCTGTTTATTTTCATTGCTTGTAATTAGCTGTTTACAAGTAATGTACCAATGAGGTTGACTATATATAAATATATATCATATTAATTACTGTATATATTTAAAGATGATGATAATGTTGTTGATATTATGAGTGTTAATGTGATGGTGCGCAAGAAGCACACCATCAGTGGAGCGAGTGTGTGTGTGTGTGAGTGTGAAGATGCCTTGTGCTGAGTCAACACAAGGCCATCAAATGTCCATATTCAAATATTTTCTCTTTTGGAAGTGGATGAATGTAAAACTCAAGGACTTTAGTATGGGGTTTTAAAATAATTTTACAGATGTCAATGGAGTCTAGCAATGTTTTGTCAATTAGGACTCTAAAATTAAAGGAAGGAATGAAATAAGTACTGGGTCTAAACAGCTTTGCAGTGTTACAGTTCCATCAAAACTGCTCATATTAGTTACGTTTGTGGTGTAGCACTAGTGTCACAATTCTCACGCCAGTTGTGCTCATGCTATTTGTGTTTGTGATGTTTTTAGTCTTTCCAAAACTTAACGTCTAACCATGGATTACTGGCTGTGCATTTATTTAAAATAAAGATTAATTATTTAATGACATGTAGAAATATTTTTTGAATACGCAGAATTTTAAGTGGGACACAAAGACTTAAAATTTTCTTATGAATCAGTTTCTTTTTTGTGGTTTGTTTGTAGGGGAATTTTGCCTAGATTGTTTGCCGCAAAGGTCATGCTTATTCACACAAAACCTGTTTTTGTACTGTAAAGTAGATTTATATGCCCATTGTTGTTGTATGATTGGAGGCATCATGCAACACAAGTTTCTATGTTGGAATGTACAGAACATGGTCTGTGCACAATATAGTTTGTCACTTGACAGCAATGTGGAAGAACAAAATTGCATACCTTTATGTCAAATAGCCTACATTCTTTGCGATTTTGAATGGTGGTTGATTTTCCAAATGTGTTCAATAATTATTTTAAGAACTCTGTGCATGCACATCTATGTGCACCATTTGCTTTTCAAATTGGAAAGAAATGGTGCCTATCTGATGGGCGTGTACATGTTGTGACAGGCAGTGGAAAGTCCTTTGTTCTGAAGAAAATGAATGGCCAGCAACAGCTGAGCCCTCAGTTGCAGTCAGGACACGCAGTTCGTCTTGCCAGATGTAACTTCTACAAACCATTATTCACCAGCACCTCAAATTGCTATTATATGTCACCCAAACAAATGTGCTTGTATGAACGTGGCAGTGGAATTATAAGACATACATTCCACATTGTCTTCTTTACTCTTGCACTGTGTACCTTTCACAGTGTGTAAATCAGGATTGCCAACATACTGCTGCAGAAAGTCAAAGTAACCATACCGAAGTTACACTGCAAAACCGTAAACACCAATCTGACAATGTTTAAATGGATGTGCAGAGACCATTAATGTTGGTATACCATCCTACCCCACTGAATTTCAACCAAAAGATGTCTTGGACACACAGGGTACATTCTTAATTTCAAATGTTATGTTTTTCCTGTATGAGCAAATGTTTGCAAAGCATTGTAGACACTTTTTTTTACTTACATTAGCGGCTGCATGTACATTATGTTTACTCTCAATGTTGGCAATCCTGCACATGTTTCCCATTATTTGCAACACAACTTCTGCATCATAAAATGAGGTAGTGTGTATTCAGATATTATGTGAACATGTTTAGCTGCATATTAATCTGTTAAAGGTTTTTGGAGTTGTTGATGCACATACAATTGTAAACAGTAACAAAACAGCAGCGAAGTAATTAGGGATATGATCGAAGACTTGATCCATGCTTGAAGTAAAAAACAGCTGTTCAGATTCTTAGATAGTGTATAGCAGCCCAATAGTCTGTTGCATAATATCATGGCCTACTTTTTTTCCAAATTCATTTCATGGAATGCATTGTGATAGCAGTGACTGGTGTCTGTCATTTTCTTCCACTGTTGAGATTATGCATGAAGACATGGCAGTAATTGTGTTGTGAGGAAGTTACTTCCACTTACTGGGAAGTATCTGAAAAGTAAACATGTTAAAGTGTTAATCCCACACTTAATTGTGCCAAATACGAGCTTTGAGTTTTAGAAAATATAGTAACATGCAATGTAGGTACACAGATTTGAAGAGAGTAATCGGAATAGAATAACCTTGAAGTGTATTGGCCTAATATTCAGTATTGTTTCTCACCTGTTTAAAATTATTACACAAATTTATATGTATGAAGTTAAAACACGTGTAAGTTTAGCCTCTGTCCTACTCTAGACTGAAAATGTAAATTTGTTTCCTGAGTGTATAAATTGCATTTTGTTTAACATTGAAGTCTCTATCCGTACGTACCGAAGAGAACATGGAAAGAAGGTGTTAAACACCAGAAAACAAATTATGTCAGAAGCAGGATAAAAAAAAATGAAAATGAATAAACGAAGAGTTATTGTAGTATATTGTGCAACTCACCTTTTACATGTTCTTTAAGATGTAAGAAAACAGCGGGTCATGTGGAGACCACCAAATGACCAAATATTGGTGACTAAACCATATGTCACATTTCATGAATTTTGGTACAGGAATTCTATGCAAAAAGCTGTTGAGTAAGCATGAATTTCATGCATATCAGAACAGTGAAAGGCACACACTTTAATTTAGAGTGTAAATCAAATGTCTCTTGCATTTTTTGGTGTCTTTTATCTAATTTGGATGAAATCCTGAACAGGCATCCACAGAACATTTTGAATGACCATACGTTTTATGATTTTGACACAGTGAAATTCACCTTTGGAGAATAAATTAAGTTACATCAGTACTCTCCACGTGTATTATTCAGTTTTCGGTGAAATTCAGTGTAAGGGATCTCAACATCATGCTGTTGAGCGTTTGTGACTTTCATTACAATGGACAGAAGGAAGGCTGTACTTTTCTGGCTATTTAAATTAAATGACATTTACATGAATACCAGCATTCATAATGTGGCTGTAGCACAGTGGCATTTCATAATTACCATTATGGGCACCGTATTGCTTCTGTACATAGGAAAACATTGCATTACTTTCACAGCGGTGATCATTCTGGCAGTATTGTGGTTCAGGACCAAGAATACTGAACAACTAGTGAGATAAAATGAATCTTTGGGGAATGATGCATGCAGTTTAGTTATACATTGTTTTCATAGACTATATTTTGGTACCAGAAGAAATGCGTGGTAACTGCGAGAATGGCTGATGGAGGTTTCACTGTATTTTAGCTATTAGTATTTTTGGAGTGAGAGAACAGAAATGTATTTAAAAATTTGTCATAGCTGTCTACACAATCACCCTTCGTAACTATGTTGTCCCAACGCTCTCAGTCCGGTAGGTGATCCTCTTCCAGGAAACGGGTTTGGTTCACCAAATCACATGCAGTTTTAATTATTGTCTTTTCACTTACGTTTATTTATTCATTTTATTCTTGATATAAAATAATGGAGTACTATATCCAGTAAAACAACAAGATCATTTCTAGGAAACTGACACAGTCACTTTTCTGTACTCCTACCTACACAACACTTGTATGCGACTGATTTTGCACTGGACTCCTAGTGTCTTATCAGCTGCTAACGTTTTCTCATTTAAATCTCTCCACTCCTTCATATCGCCAACGGTCCCAAATATACGCTAATGGATTAACTTACAATGCATGCCATGTACCGTCCGTAACTGATGCCAGCAATCCTAAAAAACAACTATACTAAAAATGATCGGCTACAGCTGTGTAGAAGAGAAATAATTAGTAACCACTTTAACCATATGTAGAGGCATAACAGAAGCCTGGAAAGTGTTTTGAAAGTAATTTAAATATTTTTAGTGTTACCTCTTTCAGGCGGCGTTTTCTTTTCATGATACCATGTACTTAGGGCTTTATGGTTGTTCTCAGTCATAAATCTTGACATTGATCTACATTTCTTACATTGCATATTACTCTGTACAGTAAATTTAAATGTCACTGTGAAACTTAAAATTATGTACAAGGTTATGTGTCAAATTTTGCACATCCTAACCTTACAGTGGTTAATGTAAACAGTAACTTCTCAGAATGTGTAATTCAGCATTCTCATCTGATGCTCTGTATTCAGAACAGTCTTTTCCTTTGAGGCTAGCTGAGCTGCAGTGGGACTTGTAAGGAAACAAGTGGGCTGTGAGCTTCCATGTCATGTGACTTCAATGATTGTAAAATGAATAAAAATGGATTTCACATTTCTAGCAGAAACAAATTCTTTTATGAAACATCTTTTTATGTTCTTTCTGTCATTTCCATGTTATACGAGGTGAGAGAGATAAAAATTCTCTTCCACTTTTCCCAGTCTTTTCTACCATCCGTATTCTTTCCTTTTTTAATTTTTTGCAAGGCGTTTCCTGTCCAATTTACGTCTCCCGAAAAGCTGTCTGTGGCAGCTACAAACTGAGTGAGCACACATAACAGCCATCCAGTTCTTGTTGCTGCAGATTAGTGATCTGTGTTTTCCCTCATCGCAGAATTTTAAGAGTTGTGTAGACTCAGTTCCTCTCCATGCAAGGAGCAGTCATAAGTACCTTTTGTTGAGGATTACATTTCTCTGGGATATGACACTGCATCGGTGGGTGCTGGATCCAGATGTTTTGAGGCAATATATTGTCCTCAGCTTCAGGGGTTGAAATGTCCTTGTTTTTCTTGTAACTTGCTTTTACTCATCATCACATAGTCTGAGGACTGTTAAATCAGAGGGAATAAGGTGCATAGGGCATGTAGCATATATGGGGAAATTATAAATGATCATAAAATTTGATCATAATTCTCAGCATATGCACAGCATAGATGGAAGAATATCATAATTGAAGGGATAGGGTGAAGGTGGGATACTAAATTCATCCAAAGTCAGTTTAAAGCCATTGGACAGTGGAATGACATAGCATTTAAGGGTAGTTTTTAAATAAAATTACATTGTTGCAGAAGTGAGTTTTACTTCTGTTGTCACAGAGGGGATATGAAAAGATTTCTCTCTGTTGGGCACATGCTGGAGCACTGTGTCTGCACGTGTAACTTGGAACCCACCTTGTCCTGTCTGTCTGAATGTTGGAATAGAACCCATTTCAAATATGCTACCTTAAAAGTTACAGTGATGGTCATAAACCTGCAAGGGTGCCTGGAGGTTTGATGAAAGCTGGAACATGCCATCAAATTTTTAGGAAGATCCTTTATCATGAAGTTGTTACAGCTTTCTTTCATGTGGTATCTGTCATCATAGTGGTAGTTCTGTCATGAAATTCTTAATTAATGTAGTGGAATGATCATAGCTACCGACCCAATGTACAATTTTGCCATAAATCAGGTGATATACGCGTACCAGCATCATCACCTCTTCCTTCTCCCATAATTTGCATTTCTGTTTTCTTTGCAGCTATCTCCTCTGCTCTTGATGTCTCCTACTTCCTGGCCAAATCATCTTGTGGATTTTTGCCTCTACGTGGCTATCCTTGGGGAGGTCTATTTATTTATTGTTGATTGTACAGCTGTTGGATTAAATGCATGGAATATGGAAAACATTAACCCTCTAAAGACGAAGCACAGACCACTTTATTTAAAGACCCAGTCCGTACCGCGCAGTAAACACTTTTCATCTCGGTTATAAAAACCAATCAGTTTATGGTGTAAGTGGCACAAGTCGCTGTTTGTTCTCAGATAAATACAAAACACATAAATACAGTGTGGGCAGAGTGTACAGTTGTTGAATGTTAAACTGGTGGTGCATCACGTGACCAGTAGGCTTTAAAAGGTTAAATTGGAGGCTCTTGGGATGTTACACCATGTTACTTGTAGTTACTATAATTTCTGAATGTGGAGGCCACTGTTTCTTCTGAAATGACAGGTTACACAGTGCCACATCCCAGGAGTCTGTAATCTTAATATTCACTGGCATGAGAATCTCATGGCTCTTGATGCAGTAGAGTGTGTTGCCAATATACATTATTGTTTCGTCACTGTTTTATGGTGATAGGAAGCATTTGGTAGTTTGTTGTAGTAAATGGTGACCAGATAACAGAGCCCCATATGTGAGGCTGATAACAATGATTATACAGAATATGTATTTAATGTGGTTAATATTGAAATGAGCTACAATCTAACTGAACATGCACATGTCTTTAATTTCCATTTTGTTAGTTGGTCTGCAAGGACAAGTCATATTTGCAGGTAAGCAAAAGTAAAGAAATTGTGCAATTCCAGACATACAGAATACACCAAAACACTGATTTGTTTTGAGAATGCTCTTTCAGGATTTGTTGATGGTGGGATACTACAGACTTCATGAAATGACTTCATTGTTCTGTTAATTTTGCAAATGTAATCATATTAGAAGCATGTACCAGAACTTGAAAATAATGACATACAGCAGAGGTATTCGAAGAATCGTGAGAATGTACTTGTCAGTACTGTTGAATCTCAAATGCAGCCACAGAAGTTATCAGCTGCTTGCTTGAGCACCACAAAGGAGACTGAAATAACCTGCCTTAAACTCTGATCATGTTGTTTTGCAGTATTCAGAGTTCTGTTTTCTGCATATCCGAAATAAATTTTGGAAATTTTGTATACAGTCCAGCAGAATACTTTTGAACATGAATATCTTTCATATCTAAATGTGACCAGGACCATTACTTGTCAGTTTGATTTTATGGTCACATGGCATTGACGCTAAAGATTACTGTCTGTTGTATGACACCATGCAGTTTGGTAGGAGTGTAGTGATGGCTTAGAGGATTGACTGCCTCTGTCATCAGGGTTGACAAAAGGGCACATGCAGGGAAGACAGGTGCATATGGCAACTGAGTGAGCATGGCAGAGATATTGGGGCATGTTCTAGAAGGAGGAGTTGCAGGAACAAAATGATAACCTGTGTGTACATGCCTTTGTGCTTGTGGAGTAGATAGCAGAGCAGAAGTATGGAGAGAGATGAAATGGAGAATTCAGAACAAAAGTACCAGCTGGGGATTGGTAGGCAGGATTAAGTGAAAGGGAAACAGAAATATTAGACCAGTGGAAGGACAGCAAAGTAAAGTGAAACGTGGGCCTGGAAATGATAAGCAGATGAACTGGGAATATAGTAGAATTAGGTATGAAAATCAGAAAATGAGTATGTAAATAGTGAAAATAGAGGGGATAGGAGAAAAAGTGAGAATTGCCAAAAAGTGTCAGTAGTGTGGTGAGCTTAAGCTCCATCCCACCATTATGGCCTCTCTCCAAGCCAGTCTTGGAAGCCTCTGCAGTTGTCCCTGAAGGAGCATAGGGTACCTCCACCCATAATATCCAAGATTTAATGCCTGTCCGGTGTGCTGGTCTTGTACATACTGCTGTCTTCAGGCCATTTTACTGTCCATTTGCACCCACTCCATTCTACATTATTGATGTACTTTAAAAATATATTTTCACATACATTTTAATGTTCATTTGTATTGTAACATTTTTTCATTCTCTTATGCTATTCCATTGCATCCCCTCTTCACTTTACCACTTCCGCAGCCATTTCCCTCCTATAGGTCCACCCTTTCTGTCTATCTTGCCTGCCTTCCCAGTCTTCCATTTATTTTATTTCGACTTCTCAATTTCCCTCTCTCTCTCTCCCCTCACTGTCCCCTCTTTTTCTGTCTCATTCACTTCACTCACAAATGGGCACTCATTTCCCATTTCAATTCTCTGCACTCATATACCCCCTTTTCCATTCGTCCAACCAAAGCTTTGCCGTGATTCACATAGCTGTTGCGTTCCTTATTTATTTACCCAGATGATGAAGGCAGCAGCTTCCTATAGACCATCTCTACATTTCTAGCCCACGCTACATGGCATTACTTTCCACAAGATGAAAGTTTCAGAACCTTTCTTTACATGAGTGCAACAGAAATTGTGGAGTGTTCTCAGGCTGACACCATCATGTGGTTCAAGTAAACCAGCATTTCACAGACTGTCTACATCATCACAGTTGTGATATTGCTTATTGCATTGCTTCAGAACCATAACCAGGGAGATGCAGTTTTGTCTTAGAACTGTTGGTTTGCTTGAACTATCTGACAGTGCTGTCAGCCCAAGGGGATTTTAATTGAAGCAGTTTTCTTAGGTCCACTATTCAATAGCCTTCAAGTTCATACAGATGCCCTCTCTCTTAATATGAAGAATGTGTTCTTCATTTTGAATTTTTGTACCCAAATTCTATGGTGTAACGAGATGGCATGCCATGTATAATTCCAGGTGCAAAGCATCCCTTGGTATTTGCTGCCTTGCGTTCCTATCGCCCTAGTAGGTACAGTGAACTCTAATGTAACCCCTTACTTTTTGCCTCTACTGTCTTGCCCAGCATGACCAAGCATCCTGCCATTGGACATCAGATATACTGAGACTGTGTATACTCTTGTGGAGTATGACATTGTCTGGCTAAACATACACTTTCAAAGAAACTTACAAACACTATCTTCAAGGCTGCTTCAGTCCTGCAGTTGGAGGCCATATGTGCCTCCAAAATATGCATAACCTTTTGTTAGAAAACTGTCACACATATATTCTTGATATTTGATCTTAAATTCTCAAATTTCGTTAAGACATGGAAGTTTTAAGTCTTGGGAAGTTAAAGCTAAAGAGTGTGGGATGTTGTCGTCATAATTTCCAGAAACATTTACATTTTTGTGTATTTCATGACCTGCTTTTAACATGTAACTGAATGGTGAAAGAACTTAGATCATGAAACATATGATGAAATGTCATTACCTGGCATTACACATATGTAAATTGTTGTAAAATAATATATTTTGTATCCACACAGGTACTGTGCAGAGTAAATTGAAACAGAAATGTGTGACACCATAATTTCTTATGGTGCAATTTGTTTTCTGATTTCAGTCATGCGTTTTGTGCATTGGTTTGTAAAGTCTGCAAGCAGTGATGTTTTTCTGTTGTAATGTGTATCAGCCATGTGCTGCATTACTGTGTGCATAGTAGGTCTAGTGTTATGCTACCTTTGAGGTAAAAGCCAGCTGTCGGTACCACAGTAGTGTGTGTTTAAATCCCTTATTCTTGGACGGTAACAGGCAATGTAATATTTTCTTTTCATTGAATTTTTCCTTTAGTCATACTGTAAATGTACGCAAGAGATCTGCTCCCAGAAGAATCATGTGTTTCACTTGTTAAGAAAGTTATCCATGACAGACCTTGTGTGGTGTTACATAACATACTCTTCAGCAGCCTTTTACTGTTGCATCATGCAGCTAGAGCTGCTGTTGGTTGAGAATATTCAGACACCTGTCTCTTTTTAGACTGTACTAATTGTCACTATAAATAATATCTTTCATAACCTTACTTTAGCGCTTGCTACTAATAGTCAACCATATGTAATTTTATGCTGCCTGTACACAGTTTTTATCCAGGCAAATGTAAGTAGTGCATACCAAAATTAAGTTATCTTATTCTCACTGTATTCAAAAAAGCTACACCTAATTGATTGAACTGTAACTCCATTGATATTACTGATACTCATAATTCGCAAAAGCACCAAAATGACATGTCATTTATCTTAAAAATTTTTTCATAACAAGAATGTTTGTAAGTTTTCTTCCATGATTCCTTGTCTATGCAATGTTGTATGATAGTGAAATTTGGTATTCAAGCTATGTATGGTGTACAACAAACAATACAAAAAAATATATATATATATATACCCCATACTGATAACTATATTGCAGACTTTATGAGAAATTCTAACCTAACTGATAAAAATATAGCAATGTGAATGTTTGTATCCAAGATAGACATCACAGTGTCTTGCCAGAATCCTTTATGTATATGGAAAAATTTTATCATTATTTTCTATTAGTTATGTTCATGTGAAATGTACAACATTGCTTTTTGTATTTGGTCTGTATTAAGTTTTAATGAAAAATTATACAAAAGTTATATTATTATAATTGTGAGTGCTCTTCTTGTAGTGCTATTTTCTTCCTTAATTTCCTTACAAACATCCTAACCCCCAAACAGAGAGCTTTGGATTATTCCCAATCATTTGTACAGACTGCAGCTTACAGTTAATTACAGGAATTAGTGTTGAAAATTATTTAAATTGCTATAATTTCTTGGGAAAGTAATAAGATGTGTGGGTTTTTTTTTTTTTAATAAATTAATATTATGGTATCATACATATTTAATTTTGCTAATTGGCCGAGTCCTGTGAAGACCTCACCCTCCC
>Ga0123354_10006258_pt1 | contig 17634 bp, 9 predicted proteins | sample TergutLab28metaG_2_FD_97872 | JGI IMG/M metagenome (GOLD analysis project Ga0123354, IMG submission 97872) | Labiotermes labralis P4 segment gut microbial communities from Petit-Saut dam, French Guiana - Lab288 P4 | ecosystem: Host-associated > Arthropoda: Insects > Digestive system > Gut ...
ATATGATATGATATTATATTATAATGAGAAATTCAAATAAAATTTGCATTAAAGCTACTAATTTGTAATTCTACAATTTGAAACCAGTCTTGCTAGCCGAACCAACGTTCGACGATGTAGCGATTTTTAGACTTGAAGCTATATACTAGCCTAGAGTATCCAGCACCTGATCGATAGCCGGAAATGCAGTGCCCGTGGTTCACTTACCGCTAAAGTCTAAGTGTCAACCTGACGTAATTAGTAGTAGTTTAAGCTTAATTTCTGAAGGACAGACATCCCTGTTTATTTTATCTTGTGCCTAATGTCTCAGTTCGCTCCGTCGTCTGATATCTATGCGTTCCACTAGGACCATGAAAGTCCCTCCAGTAATTATACACAGATTCATGTCTTTTGCGTTTTTGTCCCACGGTGGCGATGGTAGCGAAGTCGGTACAAAGTTCTCAGGAAGAGACGTTATCTGTGTGCAGGAGAAGTTCCTCTTATAGGCCTATATTATTGTGTATTATTCTCAAGGGGCAGACAAAGTAAGTCTTAAGTTTGTGAAGGCGAGCTAAAGTTAGTTTTAGAGAAAAGATGACATGGCCTTTTTCTATAAACTATTCATGTCATGTTTCCGTCTTATGCATCATCAAACAAGCTGTAATATTTTTATAGTTCAACAGTTCAAGGCGAACTTCAAGCTGATTTGCATTTACAATATTTTAATGCAACACGTCACAACACATGTATGTAGAAACAAGTCATGCTTACTACGAAACTGACAACTTGTTGCTAGAGTTAAAAATATTTAATGTTAATAGCGAATGAGAAAATGTTTTGAAACAAAAAAATACGTAGCAGCAGACCTGTCATAATATTTTTTTCAACGGAGGGTTCATTTACGAATGAAGCACCTTCGAGACACTGTGATCGGAGACAAAGAGCTTTCCTCTGACAAGTCACATAGAAATTGCGGTTAAGACACGAAGCAACGTTTACAGAAAATTGTCTGTTTCCCTGGCCCATTAATTACTACATACTTCATCCGATAAGGGTTCCCACGGCAACTGAACCTACTACATGAGCTTGGAAATAAAATGAGAAAAAAAGGGAATGAGACGAGAATTCAGGATAAGATAAAGAAAACGCAATTTCAGAGACGTTAAAATAATCCACATGCTCAGTTTTTAGGTTTTACGGTAAGCTTTCAACTTACTTAGAGACCATGTGTAGTGTGTGGTGGATAAAGAGCACTGGAATAGATTTTGCACCGAGTGTTGAGGTTTTTCCCAGTCAAAATCGTTCCACCCAAGTTCCATACGTGTTCGTCTATCACCGATGTTAATATAATCTCGGCAACTGACAGCGTCGTCAAATAACACACGTAATAGGACTCGCCAAGCCTGACGGTTTGGTTGCTCACTAGCCGCGTCTCTGTAAAGTAATCCGTACTCGGTTGCCTTTGTTGTAATTGTGACAGTACCATACAGACTGCGAGGAAGAAGCTTGCGAATACAGTCTAGACGCGTTCTAAAAATTTTTAAATAGAGTATGACCTTCGTAATGTCCGTCTGACTGTCCGTCCGCATGTAACAACTCGGCTCCCACTGGACAGATTTCCATTAAGTTTATATTTGAGTATGTTTCGAAAATCTGCTGAGAAAAGTCAAGTTTCATTAAAATCAGACACGAATAACGGGTTCTTCATACGACAACCTAAATAAACATTTATGATGCTAACAAGCTGAATTCTTCTTAAAATGAGAAATGTTTCAGACAAAAAAATACACAGAAATTCGAAACACACATCTTTATTCAAAAACTTTTCCCGAAAACCGTGCCGTCTATGATATGTGGAAAAATATGATAATACGACTGATTATGCATGCTGGGTAGCTAAGGCTATAGATGAAATACTTGTTACTTTTCCACTACAACAATGCTTATGCGCCTCATTATTAAGTTTCATGTTTACTGCCTGTCTTCTTGGCATTGCAATAAGTGACTCCGAAGACCAGAGTCAAGACATGCCATATCGTTCAACGAAGCGTAATGTACCTTATTCACAAGAGCTCGTGGAATCTAGTACACGCCCTCGCGTGGTATTTCTTGAAGATATACTTCAGGACAGATGGTCCCCCAGCCGTGAATTGAAACGGGCACCTTTCGAATACCAATAAGAAACTCTGAACTTGGAGTCACGATTTTCGGCCGGTATGTTAACAAACCAAATTTCCGTAGAAAGGACATGTAACTGAATATTAGTCACATACTGCGTTAGTAAGCAGAAGGTAATAGGCCTAGGCCTATATAAAAATGACTTGTCTTAAAGCACATTTATTAACTTGAGGTAAATAATTACTTATTTGTCAAAACAAATGTCGAATCATAGCCTGAAATTTGGGAGTAGATTGAATTCGGTGTTGGAGTTGTGTCTGTATTTCAGGTAGGCTAGTCATTTTATTACTAAGACGGAAGTGTTTATATTTTAATAAGCCCTATGGCTACAGAAAGTTTCTTTTAAGAATTTTATTTAAGAGGCACGCTAAAACAACCGGAGGAAATACTTCTGTGCAGTGAGAAATATTTCAGAGGAAAGTGTGGAAGAAGTTTCAGACGTTCGGCCGGGTTACATTAAGAATACTTGAAAAAAAAACACATTAAGCTCAGTGAACTAGCACTGTGCATTAAGCAACTTTTATAATTATATTACGGTCTATTTAAACTTTGCCACAAAGGAAAAGGCAAACACAACAAAACAGTATATATTCTTTCTTTCGTTCTTTCTTCATTTCTTTGTCTGACATATTGTACCTACTCATTGTAGGTACAGAGGGTTATTGTAACACCTGGTCACACTCAGTGACACACACACACACACACATACGGTAGGACACCCCTGGATGAGGGGTCGGCTCTTCACAGAAACCTCTGCTTGACAACATTCACAAGGGACAGACATCCATGCCCAAGGCGAAATTCGAACCTGCAATCCCAGCAAGCGAGCAGCCTCAGACCAACGGCTGAGACCCCGCGGTCCCTAGGACGGACAAGAGTCTTTATTACCGCAACTGTTTTAACAGGTTCTTTTTTTTCAATTCAGTCCCTCGGTATTACCATTTTTCAGAAAAGGAGTTAAATCAACTAAGAGCCTGCAACAATTAAAAATGAGAAGGACAGAGTTGTAATACATAAATCTTGAATTTGTTTTTCAGATATTGCTGATGTTAAATGACCAAATATAATTGCTTGAAATGATTGTACTAGGGCACTTTCCAGAGAAGCTTACAAATCTTAACAGAGCTGTAGGCAGAACTTACAAAGCCCACGTTCCTATGCTCCAGAATTATAGATGTCTACTGTTGTGTAGGATTATTTTCAATTTATGAAGAGTTAATTACTGTAGTACAAATCACGTCTAGGTCTATATTAAATATGTCGGATATAACCTTGAAGTTTTACACAGTCTCCATGATTGTGATTTTTGATTTGCAAACCACGTTTATCACACATGGCGCACGCACGTCTGTTATCTGCTTCAGTACAACAACTTCGCTGTCTAGCTCAAATATTTCTTCAGTTATCGCCACAAATCCGAAAACTAAATAAACCTTGTATACGGCTTCCATCTTGTAATTTCGTATTGCCTTATGGGTAAATGCATATTGCATACATCATTGCAGAACTTGAAGTAGTAACACTATCACCACATAATGTCGAGCATTCTGCCATGTTTCTATTGACAATTTTAGGAAATTAAGGTTAGGCGCTGAGGTGCCCACAGATGCAATATTTAGTGATAAGAGCTCAAACTTGTAAGAGTTTAAGACGGAGACACAAAATTCAGGGATAGTGGTGATATCACACGCATATATCTGCAATTTCAGGAATTTGGCAAAAATAGGAGACATACACACGACATGCAGCTCCTTAATTTATACAGGTTACGTAACATAGTTAGGGCATTAAAACGTTAAAGCATGAGCATGGCGAAACATACAGCATGCCGGGAGGGTTAAATAAACAATTTTGTCGTAAAACTTCGGATACGAAAGAGTAGGAGGAGTTAATATTAAAATGGGTGTAAACGCGTAGTGTCTGAGGTTGTAAACGAATTTCTGGGGCTTAGAAAAGGGCCCAATTAAATTATCTTTTGACCATTATAAAGAACTTCGGATTATATCGGGGGCACCAGACATTTTGGGCATGTAAAGTTCCTACGTTTCGCAAGAAGGGCTTGTTGTAGTCAATTGCTCCATCAAGAAATGTAAGGGGGTTTCAGCGTGACAGACGTGTAGATCGGAAAATAAAAACAAAATGCATTCACAATTGTGGGAGAGAAATCTTTCAGTATTCCCATGACAGATCAATAAACGGCAGGAGAAGTAGTATTAAAGAAGTATTAGAAAATAAGGCTATGAGGATGGAGATGATTTAAGTTTTCAGTTTTGTATGGCAGTGAAAGTTGAGATTGAAATATTCTGGTTTGTGACACCGTGTAGTTCTGTAGGTGGGGAACAGTACTTCGGAGGAGCATGCTGCCTCCATCTCCGACCCACCTCTAACCCACTGTACCTGACCCTACTCGCGTCAATTCTGAAGATGGAGGTAACACACCCCTCCGAAACGTTGATATCAACCTACAAAAGGACCCACTGCCACAACCCGGAAGACTACATGGAACTGCCTTACAGTCGTGTCCTTCAAATGAATTGTGACATTGTTAAATCCTGGGATTTTAGCATCTTCTTCAACACTGTCATTAATACAGAATTCTACTTTAAGAAATGTTAGACGTAACCTTGAAATTTACCTTCAGCAGAAGATTTATTAGCGTTATTATCTAAGATTTTTTTTTGTGATTTAGTCTATTTAGTCACGCTCTCATTGTATGTAGTATACAGCGTAGATGCGAGATGAATCTAATGGGGCACTGGTAAAATAACTGACAGAGGACACAGAAATACTAAGGAAGAAGCCAGTCTCACTGTCACTTTGCCTAATAAATGGCCCAAAGGGACTGCCCTGGGATCGAGCCACATAATCCGCTGTACGAAGTGGGCAACCGTCTCTGCTGTGTTAACACGCGTTGTTCATAAAAGGGTTCCTTCCCCATCTTAGCTACGGGCAAGAATGAGAAATGCGGTTAGATATCATAGAACCGATTTTGCCCTGCCTCAAAAAACTCACAGCATAAGAGGTTTAAATCTTACAAGACTTAAAGGTGACACACGACTGCGCCTTCTCTTTAAAGACGAAATTTACAGTGTACATTCAATCAACGAGATTGTTTCTATGCCATCCACACAGTACAGTTTGGTAGAGATACTGGATTCTGCTGCAGCAAAATATTAGGTACATTCGTAGAAATAGAGGTAAGACGCCTCTATAAATATGGCCGCACATTTTGTTGACATTTGTAAGCCAACTGCCGTCATTTGACCATAGCGTACGTATTTATTGCTAATAAAGCAAGACTTTAGTTAGGCATTAAGTACTTATACAAACCTTAAACAATATGATGTTGGTAAGAGAATCAATTGTTAAACACTGGCAGTGTTTATTCTAAAAGTTCTAAAATTTACTGTGTGCATGAAAGTTTAATCCAATGTCCAGTAAACCACGCAGAATCCTAAGATGAAAAATACTTTACTGAAGAAACTTAATTATTCGATATAACACATTTAAAAGATGTGCTAATTTTAAATAAATGACCACGAGAGTAACAAACGTAAATTTTAATCACAACAAAATTAAAAGTGGCTCTCCATCGGGGGATACGTGCTAGAGAGGAGTGTATGAATTTTACCTTCACTTATTCTGTATTGACTAACGGTGAATACAGTACCATGGCATGAGTCACCAGACTTAGCTATGAGGCACCATTCCTACCGTCACATAAATGTTGAGTAAAATACAGTACAGCTTGCGAGCAGGATAGCTAGACACGTCCTGCGTTGACGAGTGCATTTCAGTTATGTAGGGTGCAATGCCTAAGGAAAAAGTTACATAGTGTGAGGAGGGCAGTGTGTACTTTTCGGCTACATTGTTTGTGCAATTAAATCAGGGAGAAATAAATTATCAGGACACACAGGAAGACTGGAGAAACTCAGAAAAGCATATGAAATTTTGGCATAAAAATCTTCACAGAAAAGACAAGTTAGGAAACACATGTGGAAGATATACGGATAATACTAAAATCGATCTTACAACAAGTGGATGTGTTCCTTGTGATTTGACTGAGGACAGAGTCCACTGCAATCACTGTACTGAATTATTTTGTTTTCATACTGTAATTCGTTATGATCATCAAGTCCGTATATGAATAGACAATCAATGTCAACAGAAAGATCAAATGGCTGTTCTTAGCTAGAGGACATTATGTGTGACAAGGCAGGCTGTGAGTGTGGTTAGGTCAAAAGTTGACTTTCACAGAGAACACAGAATAACGGAAAGTACGCAGACTGAAGCAACAGCGACGACTGAACACACGGGCGGGGAGGGGGGAGGGTGACAGTGCGGAAGCTATGTTTACCAAAGACCTTCGTGTAAACTGCCCATACGTAATTTACTACTCCGATTATGTGCGCATCCAGTCCTGACAGAAAACCCGAACCGATTCCGTAGCTTGTAAACACATTATTTACCTCTTATAATAAAACCAACTAGATGCACTAATTTCTCAAATTTATTTTTGGAATAAAAATCTACATGTTTCGGACAGTTCCTCTGTCCATCATCAGGAGTTTTTCACTGTACACACAGACAATGTTGTATGTCATTTTTATTCCAAAAATAAATTTGAGAAATTAGTGCATCTAGTTGGTTCTATTATAACAATTTATCACGATGCACGGTCACTGGAACGTCGAACTTTATTCAATATCTAATGATATTTTATCAGAATTTACTTTCTCGGGGAAAATAAGTAGTATGCCATCTGCCATCTTTTGAAATTCAGAACCAATTCACCCTTCCTGGAATCATTTTATACGAGATGTATGCCATTGGAAGCCATCGGAACTTCGTACTCTTAATTTCCCATAATCAATAATAACAGCATGGCGGACATATCAACTGGCGAACTGGTAGTAACGCTGACGCCACTCAGTACTACCGCTCAAACACTGTATCCAAAAAAATGTAACGTTTGTGAAAGCACTAAATTAGATTGCTAAAAAAAAACCACATATCCATCATTCAAAAATTTTTCGTTTAGTTATATTATAATTGGAGCTGGAAATATAAAAACAACTTTGTACACAGTTCACGCGAACATATGTGTATATACTGCAATGTTATTTATAACAAAACATGTATGAAGTATGCGACAATGCGAACATATGATGTCACATCTGAAAAACAAATGTTTAACGGGTTATGTGATAATTCGGCTCTCAAAAGAAATAACAGCGAAAAGAGAATAATAATAATAATAATGATTATTATTATTTATTTTGTTATTTATGAGTATGATATCTCGATCTCTTAAAGTCCAAATACAAAGCAATACAACTCAATTAAGTTCAATTAAACTGAATTTAAAAATAGAATATATTCGACGTATGCCTGCATAAATACTAACTCCATCGACCATGGTCCTTGTCGAGCACCTAACAATGTTTCAGACCATAAAGAAAACTCCGAATTTCGTGGAAAAATAAGGTCATTTCCATAATGCAATAGGCCGCTAGTTGTCCCTACCTTGAGCCAGAAGAATTGAGCCCACGCCCACCCATCCACTACAGAAGCATTTTAACATTTTACTCCCATCTGTACACAGGTCTTCCAAACTCTCTCTTTTCTTCAGATTTTCCCGCCAAAATAGCGCAAACATTTTTCTTCTCATCCAAGTGCGCTGCCTTGCCCACATATTTCATCCTCCTTGACTCAGTCACCCCAATCATATTTCCCGAGAAGTACAAATTATTAAGCTCCAAATAACGCACCTTTTTACCAGCCTCTTGTTACTGCCTACCTAATCCTATCCTCCTGACCACTTTTTCTAATGTCCTCAATCTATGTGTTATCATCCATAAGTATTTCACTTTAAGACAACTATTACTGTAACCATGCAAGAACAATACAAACTGATTCAAGTCTTTAAATTTAACATTCATAGTTCCGTGAATCGCTAATATATTCTCAGAGTACAACCAACAAGAAGCGGCTTTTCTCAATTTATTTATTTCTGTAAGACGCTCTACATGATTCAGACGGTTTTTCCCTCCATCATCAGGAGCTCAAAACTGCACATACAGCGTCAAGCATTTGTCAGACCATTACTGCTACCTGCTGCTAGCCTGGACGGCTAGCAGCAGGTAGCAGTAATGGTCTGACAAATGCTTGACGCTGTATGTGCAGTTTTGAGCTCCCGATGATGGAGGGAAAAACCGTCTGAATCATGTAGAGCGTCTTACAGAAATAAATAAATTGAGAAAAGCCGCTTCTTGTTGGTTGTACTCCGAGAATATGATTCATTTCTCTAGTTTTGTATTAAAGCTTCATCGTAGAATCAGTACTGGCATTCACGTTATCAATAAACCCAGCAGCATTTTACAAATCACGTCTAAGCCAGTTTATAACTTCCTTACCCCCTACCCTTCCATTCTTGTCTGCGGTACCTATATTGATAATAAAAGTAACTACTGGCACATTGCCTTTGTTGCAATTTGCTTTTCCTGTCGTATGAAGATGCCACGTTTAAGCAAAACTACGCAGTGTATGGAGCGGTATGTCTTATTAAATTTATTTTACACATGAATAACAGCAACCATTGCTCTCTAAGTTTGTATTCCTGACAGGGTGAAGTTACAGGCCGATTACCACAGTACTATTTACTAATAAGTATAGTAAATTTTTCAAAACATTTTATATAAAATTTAGTTTTATTCATCTACTTTTACTTTACGTACCAACTTACTGATTTTTGTAAGAGCAGAAAAGTAAACATGCTAATTATGATGAGGGTCTGGTACTCAGGACTTATTAAAAAATCAAACTGTGTTTCAATTTGAAGCAACACAAATGTCGGCCTTGCAATAACAACACCATCTTTAACGCCCGGCAAGAGGAGCATTAGGCGCGAGTTTTTCTTATCACTACACGATGTATTTCTGCAAATGTGTCATACTATTAAAAAAGGTAACACAGTTCACACAGACAACTTCTTTAACAAAATCACCTCTAATCCGTTACTTCGTCTTTCAGTGGCAGCAAAGCATGTGCAGGTCTACATTTCCACGGGCATCTTCACACGATCACTTAACATGCTTCCCACAGCCTTCGAGATAATTACATTCCAAAAAATGGTGTTGTCTTGACAACAATAAATAATCCAAAAGATGCAATCAATTTTATTTTAAAAAGAAGTGAACTTCAGACCACTCCCACCCTGTCACGCAACACACCGCTACCTCCACCTTCATGGAAACGATCAGCCAGTCTTCTAAATTTATGTGGGGGAAGAGAATGGATTATACGTACATATCCTGCATCCACGATATTACAAAGTAAATTCCACGACCATTTTAAATGCTTTCCTACATCATATTCCGTCTTATTTGACGTACAGACCTTCACATTTCCTACGCAAACACCTTCAGGCATTTATTTTCTCCGCCTCTCATATACATTTCTGTCTTACAAGGTGGGTAGTTGTTCTTCCGGATGTGAGCAAAATAAAAGCTTTGTTTTCAGGAAATCAGGAAAGGAAATGTTGTTCACATCCACGCCACTGGTCAATACGCATGTGGATATCTACAAAAGGGTGACGGACTATAATTACGCACGCCTGGCCTCTGCTGCCTGATGACACATTCTCCCTGACGGAATTGTGTGGCAATCAGCCCGGCGCCAGTTATGCTTTGTTTACGAGCACAGTGTGTTTTTTTCCCAGGCGCAATGTATATTAATAATTAAACACTACCTACCACCCTCTCACATTCACAGCTTCAAGGACAGTTTCAGGAGGTATAATCCATTTCTGTGTTATCCCACAATAATAACACGCTGTTTGGTCGTTTCTTGCTATGTAAATATCAGTGGATTTTGCGACACTCGTTTTAGTTTAAAAAACAAACATCTTCATCCTCATTAGCAGTAGCCTACTAGAGTCTCTACTAAGTATAGTTCGTCACTTGCAGCATTTATGCCTGAGAAACTTGAAGGGTTGTTATGGCAAATGCCTTCGTACGTAAGCTCAGAGAGAGAGAGAGAGACGGTGTTGACTGTCAGACTGAACCGATGTGTACTTTCTTTTATTTGTGAGATATTTCCAAAGAATTTTCAACGGTCTTGTATTCAATCTTGGCTTTAAAAGCAGCAGTAATTACGCAAAATTATTTCCTCTTACAGCGATATACAGACACTCCCCGACTTACGCAATTTGAAAACAGTAAAAAGCTGAAAAATTGTATTTTTAAATGCGCCGAAATTTTACTTGTTGGCATGAAAGCGCAATGAGACGAAGGTGGTGGAAGAACGCTTCTGGGCGATAACACAATTGGCGGGCCGGCCGTGCTGCGGCCGATCATGCTACAGCGTATTGGAGTTTGGACTTCACATGGACTCCCTTCATATGTACATATACGGCAGTTGACCGCATGCATAATTAGTTCCGACGTGCGCAAACTTCGTCTTGTTCCGCACCGAACGGAACCTAACTACTCCGGAAATCGGGAAGTTTCTCTGCAAATTTTAAAACGCCATGTAAATTTTTTACTTAAGGACATCAGTAGCTCAGCACACATAGCGTCACACAGGAAACTGGATGGGATGTGGAGGGAAAACTTCGTGGCCTACCATGAAGTACTATTTCGGCATTTCCACAAACCACAGGAAGACAATGGAAACTAGTTGCCCGGGCCAGGATTAGAAGCCAGGATTTCCTAACAACAAAGCAGCATTGCTGCCCATTCGACCCCGACATTTTCAATACGTAAACGAAAGGGGGAAAAACAAGCGACAAATAAAATCACTTAGTACTTAACCTGGATAAACGCTAAGTGCTTCACTGCGATGACGTGGATTCATAAATCATGTGTCCAAATCTTCTGAATTGTTACAAAAAACAGCTCCCTTGACACATAATGATTAATAATATCGGTAATATCTTTGTTGATTTAGGATTTTTCCTGAACAAGCACAAATCCGAATACTAGCAGGACTATTATCTATTGCTGCTTATCTCTTTCTGAAAACGTTTGTATGAACAATGAGTCTGATACACTTCCATCAGCATTAGACCTCTTTCTAAGGGAGCAAACCTGCTAACTTAACGTAATTTAGACTTAAAGTGCATTAGAAAGTGTCTATCAAAAGTGTGACGTGCCTTCCACAGGATTCTTTTTGCAAGGTGTTAGAAAATTAATTCGGATATTCAGACACAAAAATATAACATAACTTGGCTATGTAGGGTGTGAATTGCCGTCATTTAATATAAGGAAATAACACGTCCTGAACGTTTTTGAGCATAAAATGCTGAGAAGAAAATTTCAACTTGATACAGAAGAAGTAACAGGAGCATAAGGTTGATGAAAAGTGAGTGACGTCTTTTCAAGCCTACTTTCTTTCTTTTTCAAGCTTACTTTCCTTCCTTTCAGGCCTACTTGCCTTCTCAAGCCTACTTTACATTTTTTTTGACACAGGCCATCCCGTTGTGTAGTAACAAAATTACATAATGTACTATACTCCGTCTATACACAACTACATAACAGTACAGTGGTATTTATATATTCTCAGATCACATTATAGCAACATGTTTCGACCGTAAGACGGTCATCATCAGGCCAATAAAGAACACTTTTTAAGGTACAACAAGCACTCAATGGAATCCCATTGAGTGCTCACTTTGTTGTACCTTAAAAAAGATCTTTATTGGCCTGATGGTGACCGTCTTACGGTCGAAACATGTTGCCATAATGTGATCTGAGTATATATAAAGATCACTGTACTGTTATGTAGTTGTGTATAGACGGAGTATATTATATTATATAATTTTACTATTTTACATCTTTTCAAGCCTACTTTCCACCTTATCAAGCCAAGCTGTAATTATATATATACCGCCTGCTGTAACATGCAGGATCTCTTCCTTTCGCCACACTCTATGTTTACGTGTTTCTAAAGCTTCAAATCTTTAAACAACACTAACCGGCTGATTCTGCAGTGGATATGCACTATGTTCTCTCTGGGACACAACGTAATTGTACATAACTTAATTTAGATAAATGTTACTCTTCAAAGTGTTAAACAAATCATCTGCCTTACCGTTGGTTCATTACGTCTTCTACAAACAATAGACACAGTCGCCAAAAAAAGACGAAATCTAAATCAGATCGGTCCTATACAGATGCTCGTAATAAATTTTACTAGGGCTGTTCGAATATTAAGCCGGTCCCAGTGGTCGCGCGGTCTAAGGCGTAGGTCTACGGCCGCTCGCCTGTTGACATTGTGTTTTCGAATCCCACCGGGGGCATGGATGTCTGTTTGTGAGTGTTGTTTGTTGTCAGCTAGAGGTCTCTGTGACGCACTCATTACGCATCCAGATGAGTCCTACCTACCGTGATGCGTCGCTGTGTGTGATCTAGAAACCTCACGAATGAGGCCATGGCCCGCGTTGGGCCGCAGCGCCACGTGGGAGGGGGGGGGGAATTTGAATATTACACTTAACCCAAACTAATATTCGCAGCTGTCATACGAATTGTCCACATCAAGTACGCCAATTCTTATTTATTCGCCAATTCATGTTATATGCAATGCATGCGAATTATTTGCAGGTTTCACTAAACTATGGGCCGAGGTCAGAAAATAGACTTCCACAGAATACTGACCAGAATACAAACAGTTACTATTAAGCACACCGACAACAATTTTACTCTTCCCTTCGCCTAAAGTAACCAAATAGCTGTGATGCTCGACAGTCAGGGTAGCTTGATCAGTAAAATAACTACGAATGGGCCGGACATCCGAGGAATCGTGGTTTGATTCCTTCCAGGAGAAAGAAATTTCTCCCTCCTCCAAAACGTAGAGACCGGCTCTGGGCCCCACTCAAACGCATATTTAATGGGCAAGAAGGAACATTTCTCGGTGGATGGCCGAGGCGTGACAATGACCACTTAACTCCATGTGGTACCGAGGGTACGAATCTATTCCCCTATATATTTTCATGGCGTGAATACGGACAAATTTACTTTACTTTAGAGCAAGAGTTTAAAAACTTTGAGAAACGTTAGTGCATAGAGTGGTTCACCACAATGGTCTAACAAACACAATATTATAAGTGCGCCCAAAACCTTATGTTCATCAGCCCGAAAAGGGGGCCCCTCAAATCGACTTCATTTCAATTATCATCACCCTGCTAATCACATTGTAACTTGTTAATTCATTTACTGTTCTTGTCACCCGTTTTAGAGTCTTCGACACATTTCAGCCTCTCAAACTCTTCCTTTCAGTAGACAGATATGCATTTTTTGAAACGCAAAAGTATACGAAAGTCCTACATTTTACCAGTAACATGAAATTCTACCGAACGTCGCGGACTAGCAGTTAAAAATCCTGCCTCATATTTAGAATGTATCGTGTTGACCTATCGGCCCAGAGAACATTCACCTTAACTGAGTATGAAATGATTTGTTAGACCAACTTGATGCAACAGTAATGATTTACACTACTGCATATGGTTTACAGCACTGTAAAAGATAAGTCAAAATAAGGTGTTTGTATTGTGATCGATTGTTTGTAGTGTTAAGTGATGGTTGATATCCTGTGTTAGACACGCTGGAGGGTGTGTTTTGTGTGGTGTCTTGTGGCCTGTGCTCTAATATTCACAGGTTAAAGTATTATCGAGGGAGGGGGCGTGGTGTGGAGGCATTATCATGTTAGAAATTTGTGTGCCATGGTTGGAGGTTGTTGGTAACGTATGGTTTAATGTAAGTTCAGAATGGTTACGTTACCAATAACTTCCAACCATGGCACACAAATTTCTAACATGATTACGCCTCCACATCACGCCCCCTACCTCGATAATACCTTAACCCGTGAATATTAGAACACGGGCCACAAGACACCACACAAAACACACCCTCCAGCGTGTCTAACACAGGATACCAACCATCACTTAACACTACAAACAATCGATCACAATACAAACACCTTATTTTAACTTACCTTTTACAGTGCTGAAAACCATATGCAGTAGTGTTCACCCTTGCACTCCTGAAGATGGGTACAATGGTGCCCGAAACATGTTGAGTCATTGGTTTATCAATAAATCATAATTGTTGCATCAAGGTGGTCTAACAAATCATTTCATATTAAGGATGCACGGTCACACAAACGTCAGATTTGACTGAGTATCTTTGTGGCCTACCCCAGTCTCCCCAGATTAACACAGAGACCATCTATATCAAATTAATCCACGGCCGTTTGTCTTCCTTTTGTCTGCATTCAACAAACATCCTATTATTTGAAGCTATACAACTAAACATCTGAACTCGTCTGTCAATACACCATAAATAAATAAATAATACGACGTGAAAACAACAAAGTACGGGTGTAATATTATTCACGAATAAGGAAAAAGATGAGTAAAAAACGCATTCCACTTTCAAAATGTATCATTTTGTCCTTTTCCTTCAGAATACAATTTGGTCGTGAAATTAGAACATTATACCTTTTCATGACGAACACATAAACTGCATCAGAACTATGGAATTTCATATACAGACATCTAACACTGAATCTATTAATGCAGGCATGACCAACAGCACGAAACAAGCGCCTCCGTAACAAAAGCTAGTAAAACTGTCCCTTAATAAAGAGCACAAACTGCCCAGCACGTTTCGTAACTATAACAAGGGAGCTAAGCATTATCTTTGTCGTATCCCTCTTTTACTTTCAGGCTGGGTTTGTGGTAGCACATAATAGTTTTAAATGAAATGGCATCTTTACATCTGCAAAAATAACCACACAAAATGAAATAAACCTCTCTCCAACTGGAAATATCAGAAGTCTACAAAAAAAAAGTCCGTACTTCATAAAAGCATAATTACCCTATAAACTTGTTACCCTGACAAAATTTATTACATTTTGCAGGTAACATGCAAACTTTTCACCCAGTGATTTCACACACAGTCAGCCAGCCTGATTCTTCTGACATCAGCAATATCAATTCATATATTCCCTCGGTGACTGCCCACCTGTATCACAGACTGTACATTTCACGCCACTGGTCACGTTTCTACTCAAATTTCTTGCCTGTCGTATCGATTCCCACCACTTCCAGCCAAGTTTCTCTCTGAGACTCAATCGGTAATAAATGTGACTTGAAATGTACAGGTTCCAAATTTTGGACTTTTGTTTCTTCACACACTGAAAATTTATGACTATAATACACTTGTTACGGCGCTGTTTCTCAACGGGTTTTAGGCGTCGCACTGCAAAAACGGGAGGTCTAGAAAGTACAAAATTTCTGTCAGCGCCTAGTATAATATTAGAAATAACTGATTACAAAAATACATAAATTATAAAAAGAATTTTTTTTTGACTAAGATGGTTCTGTCAGTGCGTGTTAAAGGGCGAGGATCTATGTGCAAGGCTGAGTCACTATCTTCTAGCCAGGGCAGGACCAATATGCACGATTGGGTCACAGTTATAGTAAGGGAAGAACGTGTGTGTAAAGTTAAGACACTCTGTGCTATGCATGGAATAACCTATAGAATAGTATAAACAAGAAACTGGATGCAACTGTAACAATTTATTAGTAATTTCAATCAGCTCAACATGTTTAGGGCGACAATTTCGCCCATCCTCAGGAGCACTAGACTGTGTTTACAGCTTGCGGTATAATGCACCGAAGAAGCTGCCAACAGGCAACTCTTCGGTGCAATATACCACAAGCTGTAAACACAGTCTAGTGCTCCTGAGGATGGGCGAAATTATCGCCCGAAACATGTTGAGCTGATTGAAATTACTAATAAATTGTTACTATTGCATCTAGTTGGTTGTTTATACTATTGTATCAGAGATGCACGGTCACACAAACATCAAATTCAGAACCTATAGGTCCATTGATTGTGTTGTAGTAAGGATAGGACCTATATCAGAGTTCGAATCACTGTGTTCTTGTAATAGTAGTACATATATTCAAGGTTGTGTCACTGTATTATAGTTTGGATAGAACCTACATTACAGATCGAGTCACAGTGTTCTTACGTAGCCTAGCCAGCTTCCTAAGCAATTGGAATCGGAATCAGCGGAAGTTTGGATATGAAATTTGTCCTGCACCAAACACCGGCGTTAAAAATAATGCAGCCCTACCTACGTAATCCCTATCTGTAAAGGTCCATGCGCTGAAATGGGGGTATTTTATTCTTACAATATGTGAGGCTTATTCAGAAAGTAAGTACCGTTTCGCTGTAAAAAAAATCGAGTAATGTTTCGTATAAAACTTTTCCAGTTTTCACGCACACAACGGGGATGACACACTTCCAACTTATAGGTTTTAAACTCAGGTTCTGTTCACAATTCATGGATTATTGTATTCATTTTAAAAGTGCGTATTGTAGGAAATGCCACCTCACTTTCTTCGGACGTAACTTAAATTTTTTTTTTATTCACGTAAGCCATTTTGGTAATCGTGTCTTGTACAGCATGTTAGGTTTGTATGAGCGAGAAATGTGTATTGCTTATGTCCGCATAAGAATGCAGTACTGTGACACATAACACCTAATTTACTCTATCTAAAACAAGGATATATTTCGCTCTTGTATCTCGTCATATTCGAAATATGGACTGACACAAACTTTGTGGTTTGAATGCACAAAACAGATAAGAAAATTATTACAGACATTTAAGCAAATTTTATATTCGGAATCTGTTATGAAGAGAAAAAAATTAGAGTCATTTAGGTTCGACATGACGCTTTCAGTGTACATTAAATTCGAGGCTTATTTTTATAGTTTCTAATTAGAGTTTTACGTTTCATAACTTATACTGTTGTAAACTTCCACGCATATTAAAAGAGCACATAAATTGCTAAGCTCTACAAGCTTCACTATAAAAATGGCCATAAATACAGACAGCTACATACGTGCATGCGACTGATCAATACAGACAACTATGTCAGTACTTCTGATCAATAAGCCATTCACGTACTACTCCAATTAACTACTGTGCTTTTCACGAATTGAGTTTTGATGACTAATACCTAGTCATACGACATTAATATTGGACTATTGGAGGTCACGGCTCTTACTTGACTTTCTTTGTTATATTTTGGTGTAAAATCTCATTAAATGACGAGAATTTCTTTCGTACTGAATTTTGAAATTCCACTCCAAGATGTCAAATATTTTAAAATATAAATTCGAGTAATCTTACTACCATTGCTAAATCCATAATACCACCACTATAAATATCGCTGTTATGGTCGCCACATTTACTGCCACTGCCACTGACACAACAAACACTTTATGTCCACTACCAAAACCGCAGTCACGCCCGATATTAGTCACCACAATTATTATTCTTTTGATGGTGAATCGAGTTGCCGTAGACTGATTTTTACAGAAAATGACTCAGATGTTAGGTATATATATATATTTGTAGATGATCACACACACACAAATATATATATATATATATATATATATA
>Ga0123354_10006259_pt1 | contig 17634 bp, 18 predicted proteins | sample TergutLab28metaG_2_FD_97872 | JGI IMG/M metagenome (GOLD analysis project Ga0123354, IMG submission 97872) | Labiotermes labralis P4 segment gut microbial communities from Petit-Saut dam, French Guiana - Lab288 P4 | ecosystem: Host-associated > Arthropoda: Insects > Digestive system > Gut ...
ATCAAGCGTGCAGGCGACATAACCCCTGACGCTTATCCTCGCGGAGCAAGATTGCTTCGCGTGCGTTCTGAAGAGGAAGCCTTCCGCTCCCAAATGGCTCTTCGGATGGCAGTTCAGGAAACAAAAGATTCCATTTCGACGAAAACCTTGGACTTGTCACCGACCTATAATGTTGGAATAGATTTGAGTAAAGCCTTAACAAACGCCGGATCGGATTATGATCTTGTATTGCGTGAAGGCGACCGGTTGATTATCCCAGAATATGAAAATACGGTGAAAATAGATGGCGCCGTTATGTATCCGAATACAATGACGTATAAGCCGGGTGAAAAATTGAACTACTATATCAGTCAGGCAGGAGGTTATTCCGACAATGCAAAGAAAAGCAAAGCATTTGTGATTAATATGAATGGCACGGTCAGCAAGGCAAAATATTCTGACAAAAAAGTGGTGCAGCCCGGCAGTGAAATTATTATTCCTACAAGAGACATCAGCAATAAAATTACATTGAAAGATATCACATCAGTTGTACCCGGAATAGTATCCATGGCAAGCTTGGTAGTGCTTTTGATTAGATCGTTTTAGTTAAATTATAATTCATAATTCATAATTCATAATCTTGAAAATGATGAATAAAGTAGATAGTTTAGATAAAAATACTGCCACTCAGGAAGAGGAAATTGATTTAATCGAATTGATAGAAAAACTCTGGAACCGGCGTAAATTGATTCTTAAAGTATGTGGTATTGCATTGATTATAGCTCTTGTTGTAGCTTTCAGCATCCCTAAGACTTATACCACAACTGTGAAATTAGCGCCGGAATTGGGCTCTGCAAAAGGAGGCAGTATGGGACAGTTAGCAGCTTTAGCAGGTATTAACCTGCAACCGCAGGGTATGCAGGACTTATCTCCTGATGTCTATCCTGATATAATGCAATCAACCCCGTTTCTAATGGGGTTGTTTGACGTACAGGTAAAGGATTCCAAGATGCGGATAGATACAACTTTGTTTATTTATTTTGCAAAGTACCAGAAAAAAGCGTGGTGGAGCTATATTACAAACGCCCCTTTCAAATTGATTGGATTGTTTTCATCAAAAAAAGTTGAGAAAAGCAGAGGAAAAACTGAAGATTCCGGTAATTTGCAACCGTTGGTTATTTCAAGACAACAATCAGGTATTATGGGCGCATTGAAGAATAGTATCAACGTTTCCGTTGATAAAAAAACACAAGTCATTACCTTGTCATCCACCATGCAAAGTCCTGAAATATCGGCGTTGATTGCAGATACCATTACATCCTACATGCAGAACTATATTATCGGTTATCGTACAAAAAAAGCCAGAAAAGATTTAGATTTTTCGGAATATCTGTATCAGGACGCCAAAGATAAGTACTACCAGGCACAACAAGCCTATGCTTCTTATTCGGATGAAAATACAGGGATTATTTCTGCACGCTACCGCACTACTCAAGAGCGCCTGCAAAACGAAATGAATCTTGCTTATGGAATCTATAATCAAACAGCGCAGCAACTGCAATATGCGAAAGTAAAAGTGCAGGACACAACGCCGGTATATACGGTTGTTGAGCCGTCTGTGGTACCATTGAAGGAATCAGGTCCTAGTTGGAAGCTAATAATTATTGGATTTGTCTTTTTGGGATTTATTGGCGCTTCCGGATGGATATTGCTCAAAGAGTTCATGCTACCTTTGTTAAATAAAGAAAAGCTATAATTCATAATTATATAAGATGGCCAATACCGAAAAAGAGACATGGACAACTGTCATCAAGCCCAAAACAGGTTTGTTTGATATTGACTTTAAGGAATTAATTCGTTACAAAGACCTCAATCAAATGTTTGTAAAGCGAAATATCATAACGCTGTACAAACAAACCATTTTGGGACCGTTGTGGTTTATAATCAATCCGATACTGACTACCATCATGTATATGGTAGTTTTCGGTCGCATTGCAAAAATATCTACAGATGGACTGCCCCAGCCGCTGTTTTATCTGGCGGGGATATGTCTGTGGAATTATTTTTCCACTTGCCTGACCAAAACGTCGACAACCTTTATTGACAATCAAAATATTTTTGGAAAAGTATATTTTCCACGATTGATTATGCCGCTCAGTATTATTATTTCCAGCTTAGTTACATTGGCGATACAAATGATGCTGTTTGTTGCCGCATATATTTATTTTTTGTTGCATGGATGCCCCATAGCTCCGAATATATATATTCTATTGGTTCCAGCACTCATAATTATGCTGGCAGGACTTTCTCTTGGCTTTGGAATTCTTATTTCATCTTGGACAACCAAATACAGGGATTTAACCATATTTTTTACTTTTGTTGTGCAATTGTGGATGTACGCCACTCCGGTGATATATCCGTTAAGTGTGATGCCGCCCCATCAACAGAGAATAGCCGCTCTGAACCCCGTAACTTCCATTGTGGAAACATTTAAATATGCTACGACAGGAACCGGAACTTTCAGCTGGGCGCATTTGGCTTACAGTTTTGTGTTTATGTGCGTGGTGTTGGGCGCCGGAATCGTAGTGTTTAACAAAGTGCAGCGCAGTTTTATGGATACAGTTTAATCAAGTATGGTAACAATCAGATTTGAGAACATAAGTAAACAATATCGGTTGGGTTTGGTAAGTACCCTGACGCTAAGTCACGATCTCAACCGCTGGTGGCAAACTTCAGTTTTACGGCATGAAGATCCTTATCTGAAAATTGGCGATACCAACGACCGTGCTAAAAAGGGTGACAGTGAATATGTGTGGGCGCTCAGAGATATCAATTTTGAAGTAAATCAAGGAGATGTGCTGGGAATTATCGGCAAGAATGGAGCGGGGAAGTCAACGCTGTTGAAAATTCTATCGCGAGTAACAGCGCCAACCACAGGAAAAATACAGGCTCGCGGACGCATTGCTTCGCTGCTTGAAGTAGGCACAGGATTTCACCAAGAATTGACAGGCCGTGAAAATATTTATATGAACGCTGCAATTTTGGGTATGTCCAAATCGGAAATTACGCGCAAATTGGATGAAATAGTAGATTTTTCCGGTGTGGAACGTTATCTGGATACTCCTGTAAAACGTTATTCTTCGGGAATGACCGTTCGTCTTGGTTTTTCCATTGCTGCACATCTTGATCCCGAAATCCTTGTTGTGGATGAAGTGCTTGCTGTGGGCGATGCTGAATTCCAAAAAAAAGCGATTGGAAAAATGCAGGATGTGTCGAAAGGTGAAGGACGGACTGTGTTGTTTGTGAGTCATAATATGACGGCGGTGAAGAATCTTTGTAAAACAGGGGTTTTGTTGAAAGACGGCAGCGTACAATTTTCAGGACAAATTAATGACGTGGTTGATTATTATTTATCTGACGAAACAGCTAAAGGAATTATCAATAATTATTGGAATTTTGAAAATGCGCCTGGATTAGAAATAATAAAAGTAAAAAGCGCATATGTCAAATACGAAAGACAACAACTTACAGTGAATACTCCATTTGATGTGATTACTGAGTTTTGGTGCATGAAAGAAGGGTTTCCTGTAAATGTAAGTATGCACTTGTATGATGTTAATGGAAGTTGCGTGTATAATATTTCAACCAAAAATAAATCATTAGAAAAGGGATTACACAAAGCTATTTTTCATATTCCTGCAGAATTGATGAACGATGGAATATATTATGTAAACAATATGTTTGTATCAAATTCACGACCATATTTTTATCACAAACACGCCCATTCTTTTGAAATATTAGAAGACAGAGCATCTTCCAGTTGGCATGGAAAGTGGATAGGTGCAGTTCGACCTACTTTTATAAATAATGATTATGACTTTATTGGGAATATTTAACAATGCAAAATAATACAATTCCAGTAACCCAGCCTTGCTTTCCTCCATTGGAAGAATTTACCCCTTATTTACAGCAAATTTGGGATAATAAATGGTTAACCAATAACGGACCTTTGCACAAACAATTGGAAAAGGAATTGTCAGATTATTTGGGCGTAAAATATATTTCATTGTTTTCAAACGGCACTTTAGCATTGATGTCGGCTTTGCAGGCTCTGAAAATTCAGGGCGAAGTGATCACAACTCCTTTTAGTTTTGTAGCAACAACCCACTCGCTTTGGTGGAATAACAACACGCCAGTTTTTGTGGATATTGATCCGGAATATTTGAATTTAGACCCCAATAAAATTGAGAAGGCAATAACAGAGAAAACTACGGCAATTATGCCAGTTCACGTATATGGAAATCCATGTAAAATAGATGAAATACAACAGATAGCTGAAAAACATAATTTGAAGGTAATTTACGATGCGGCTCACGCTTTTGGAGTAAAGAAGGATGATGTATCTGTCCTAAATTACGGTGATTTATCTGTGTTGAGTTTCCACGCAACAAAAGTTTACAGCACAATTGAAGGCGGAGCGATTATTTCGCATACAGCCGAAATGAAACATCATATCGACAATCTTAGAAATTTTGGTTTTAGAGGCGAAACCATTGTAGAAGAGCCGGGCATTAACGCTAAATTAAATGAAATACAAGCGGCTTACGGCTTGTTGCAATTAAAATATGTAGATGGTTTTATAGCGAAAAGAAAACAGATTACCGAGCTTTATCGTGAATTATTGAAAGACGTTCAAGGAGTTTGTTTTTTGAACGATATGGTAGGCGTTTCACATTGCTACTCTTATTTTCCAATTTTCATAGATGAAGAAAAATGTGGAATGAGTCGCGACAAAGTTTACGAAAAATTGAAAGAACACAATATTTTTGGGCGGCGGTATTTTTATCCACTAATCAGTGAATTTGAACCATATAAAAATCTATATTCGGCAAAACAAGAAAATTTACCAGTTGCAACAAAGATAGCAAAACAAGTGCTTTGTTTACCGATTTATGTAGAATTAGAAGAAGATCAAATTATTTATATTGTAGAGGTATTGTTGAGATCTTTCTACGTGTAGAAGAAGAGAATATGAAGCTTGGAATAATGCAACCTTATTTTTTACCTCATGTTGGATATTGGCAGTTGATCAATGCGGTAGATAAATATGTAATTTATGATGATGTTAATTATATAAAAGGAGGTTGGATTAACAGAAATAAACTATTGCTTGATGGGAGGGAGTTTATGTTTAATCTAATCCTTTGCGGTGCAAGTCCCAATAAATTAATAAACGAAGTTCTTGTGGCTGAAAATCAATCTAAACTTATAAAGACTATTGAAGGTGCATACAGAAAAACTCCTTATTTTGATAAAGTCTTCCCAATGATAAAAAGAATCATTGAATATGAGAATAAGAATTTAGCAAGATTCGTTGGAAATAGTATCATTCAAATAGCTGATTACCTTCAATTCAATACAACGTTTATATATTCTTCAGGGTTGCAAAAAAATAGTTTGCTAAAGGCACAAGAAAAGGTACTCCATATTTGCTCTATCTTACAAGCGACAGAATATTTCAATGCAATTGGCGGATTGAAATTATATAATCAAGCGGGTTTTGAAGCGAATAATGTAAAGTTACGATTTTTAAGAACGCATTCAATAGAATACAAACAATTTAACAATCCATTTATTCCAAATTTATCTGTATTAGATGTTTTGATGTTTAATTCTGTAGGAGAAATAAATAATATGTTGAATAAATATGAATTGTTATGAATTGCATTGGTGGATATTTTGAATTGGAGCTGAGGACAGTCGAACATTATCACCAAAATGCATTGAAGTTGAATACTGCTCGTAATTGTTTGGAATACCTGTTGAGAGCCAAAGAATACAGAAAAATATTTATTCCATATTATACGTGTGAAGTTATTCTAGAACCAATAAAAAAACTCAAAATTGATTATGAATTTTACCATATCAACCAAAAGTTAGAACCGAAAAATAAATATAAATTATCGAATAGAGAAGCATTTTTATATACCAATTACTTTGGATTAAAACAAGAAGCAGTACAAGATCTTGCCAATTGTTATAATAAAAACTTAATAGTGGATAACTCCCAAGCATTTTACGCTAAACCGATAGAAGGAATCGATACATTTTATTCTGCAAGAAAATTTTTTGGTGTTCCAGACGGTGCTTATTTATACACAAATAAATACTTGGAAGAAAAACTTGAACAGGATATTTCTTATACGAGAATGTTGCATTTATTAAAACGAATTGATATTGGTGCAGAAGCCGGATATAGTGATTTTCAACAAAATGATAGTTTATTGAATAATCAGCCAATTAAAAGAATGTCAAATTTGACGGATAAACTTTTGAAATCAATAAATTATGAAGAGACAAAATTAAGACGTAGAAAGAATTATGAAATATTGAGTAATGAATTACAAAATGATAATCAAATTGATTTTGGTTTTGATGAAAGTAGCGTTCCTATGCTTTACCCTTATTTTTCGAAAAGGAATAAATTAAGAAAAAAATTAATAAAAAACAAAATCTTTGTGGCAAAGTTTTGGGAAAATGTTTTGGGATGGTGCAATTCTAATTCTTTTGAGTATAAATTTGTTGAAATGCTAATACCATTACCTATTGACCAAAGATATGCTAAAAATGAAATGTTAAAAATAATGGAGGTAATGAATCATGATATTGAAAGGGAAAATAGTAACATTAAGAGCAATTGAATTTTCCGATTTAGAATTTATGCGTGAAATGATAAATGACCCTTGGACAGAGTATAATATCGCTGGATGGTCTTATCCCTTGTCTAAAAAAGAGCAAGAAGAATGGTATATGACATTTCGGAATTGTGACAAAACAATTCGCTTTATCGTGGAAACGGAAAATGAAGGTGCAGTAGGATTAACCGGATTAAAGAATATTGATTGGAAAAATGCTATAGCCGATGCTGGAGGGATGAGAATATCTAAAAAAAGTACATCAAAAGGGATCGCTACAGATGCATACATGACATTATTACATTATGCTTTTTATGAACTACGATTAAATAGAATAAATGGAGGTGTCTTGCCATATAATGTTGCATCACGCAAAGTGACATCAAAGGTAGGATTCAAGGAGGAGGGAATCCAAAGAAAAGCAGTTTTTAAAAAAGGAGAATTTCATGATTTGATTCTTTTAGGAATATTGAGAGAAGATTATGATGAGATATTAAAAAAAACTTTATATTGGGAAAAGTAAAGATGGAAAAATTTATAGATATTACAGCAGTAATAAAAGATAGTGTTATTCCTGATGATGAAATAAAAATTTATAAAAATGCTGTAATTGTTAAAAGCAAATTAGGTGAACAAGTTTCAGTAGGAAATGACACTAATATTGTAAATTCTTATTTGCATGATAATGTAATAATTAATAGACGGAACTTTGTTAATGATACTGAAATTGGAAATTTTTCTTATACGGGAATTAATACTATTATTAATTTTTCTAAGATTGGTAAATTTTGCTCAATAGCAAGAAATGTTGATATTGGAGGTTTTAATCATGATTACGACAAAGTAACCACTATGCCTGTTTTTAGGCTTAATAACTTATTGGGAGGAGAGGTTGCTCCCAGTGAAGATACATATTGTATCATAGGCAATGATGTATGGATTGCTGCCGGTGTAAATATCTTGCACTCGGCAACAATTGGGGATGGTGCAATTATTGGAGCAGGAGCAGTAGTAACTAAAAATGTTGAACCGTATTCAATTTATGGCGGAGTCCCAGCGAGAAAAATTAAACAGCGTTTTTCAGATGAGATCATTGCTGATTTATTGGAAATTAAATGGTGGAATTGGACATTTAAAATAATTGAACAAAATAAAAATTTAATGTTTTATTCACAAGTAACAACTGAAGTTATTAAAAAAATGAGAGAAATTTCATTGTAAATCAAACGTATATTGACATATGAAAGCTGAGTTTTTAATGAGAAGTTTAATGTTCGTTCCTGCACACAATGAACGATTAATGGATAGTGCCTCACGATCTTCTGCAGATGTTTTATTGTTGGATTTGGAAGATTCTTGTATGCCTAATAGTAATAAGCAAGTAGGACGGGATAAAATTATTTCATACATTAATAATAATAAATTTAATAATAAAATTATTTTTCCTCGAGTAAACGAAAGATGCAGTGGAGAACTTTTGAAAGATGTACATCAACTATCATTGAAAGGTGTAACAGGCTTTATGTATCCAAAGGCATATTGTCCTGAAGATGTTTACTTCTTTGGTAAGCTATTGGAAACTATTGAATATGAAAAAAATATACCTATTGGTACCTTTAAAATAATACCATTGATAGAAACATCAGGTTCAATTTTAACTGTTCAACGTATTTGTGAGGTTTGTATAAATAGGGTAGTTGCCGTTGCATTTGGTCACTTAGACTATGTAAATGACATACAAGGGAGAAATACAAAACTTGAAGATAATATTTCAGTAGCAAGAATGCTTGTTGTTGTAGGAGCCAGAGCGGCAGGAGTTATACCAATTGACACAATACATCCACATGAAGTTCATGATTTGGTTGATTTAGAAAGACGATTAAAAACAGGTAAAGATCTTGGATATGAAGGAATGTTGGTTCTAAACCCCAAGGAAATTCCATTAGTCCATCAATATTATTCACCATCAGAGGAAGAAGTAATTTGGGCAAATGAGATCTTATATTTATCAAATGAGGCTGTGAAAAATGGTGAAGGTGTAGCAATTAAAAATAACAAATTTATTGGACCTCCTATAGTTAAATTGGCAGAAAATATTTTGAAAAAAAATAAATTAGTAAGAGATGGGAAATAGTAATCCACTGGTTAGTATTTGTTGTTTAACTTATAATCATGAACCATACATTCGTCAATGCTTGGACGGTTTTATGATGCAGAAAACTGATTTTTCGTTCGAAGTGCTAATCCATGATGATGCTTCAACAGATGGAACAACAAATATTATCAAGGAATATGAAGCAAAATATCCTAACATTATAAAACCAATTTATCAAACTGAAAATCAATATTCAAAAGGAGTGAGTCCATCAATTATTCAATATTTCTGTGCCATAGGAAAATATATTGCTCCATGTGAGGGTGATGATTATTGGACAGATCCATATAAATTACAGAAACAAGTGGATTTTTTGGAAAGAAATCTTGATTTTGTTGGTTGTTTTCATAATACAGAAGAGAGATATGAAGAACCTGACCAAGCATCATTTCTTTATTGTAATTTCAATAATCAAATCATTTCTTTTCAAGATTTATCTTATCGCAATTTGATACCTACTTGTTCTGTTGTATATAGAAGAGTTCCTTTTATGGAATTTCCTGAATGGTATAAACAACTTAAAGTCAAAGACTGGACATTACATTTATTGAATGCGCAGTTTGGTAATTTTTGGTATATACCTAAAATAATGGGTGTACATAGATTGCACAAAAGTAGTACATGGGCACTACAAGACCATCAAAAAAATGTTAAATACATTGAACATGTATATAATATTATGATAAATGAAGGCTTTGGTAATAATACGAAAGTGAAAGAATTTTTGATAAATGGGAAGAAAGAGTTCGTAAATTCTCATTTGCAAATATTGGATAAATCTCAAGAGACATCAATAAAAAAAAGGATTAAAAAAAAGTTAATTGGTATAATTAACCGTTTATGAAGCGGTGTTCTTTAAGTAAAAGAATATGAAAAAAATAATTAATAAAATATTATCATTAACAGGCTATAAAATCGTTAGAGAACAAAAAAAAATAAATCAAACTTCTTTTTTCTACAAAAATCAAATTTCAATTAGTCCCAATACGATTATAAAAAAAAATAAATATGATTTTATAGTTACACCTGAAGAAAGAATATATGTCACCATAGGAGAAAAAGGGTTGATTGGAGCATGTTTTATTTTTGAAACCACACAAGGTAATGTAAAGATAGGAAACAATGTGCATATCGGCGGAGCAACCTTTATTTGCCGAACATCAATAAACATTGAAGATGATGTAACAATGGCTTGGGGAATAACTTTATATGACCACAACTCACATAGCATTTATTGGGAGGAAAGAAAAAATGACAATCATCAATGTTATGAAGATTATTTGAATTATAATGGGAATAACATTGTAAATAAAGACTGGTCGAATGTGGTTTCAAAGCCAATACATATTTGTTCAAAAGCATGGATTGGTTTTGGCGTAACGATTTTAAAAGGAGTTACGATAGGAGAAGGTGCTGTTGTTGGGGCAAAAAGCATAGTTACAAAAGATGTGCCAGCTTGGACTATTGTTGCAGGAAATCCGGCAAGAGTAATAAGAACATTAGTAAAATCAAAAGAATGAAAATCATCATCATAGGTTCAAAAGGTTTTATCGGTTCGCATTGCGTTCAATACTTTTCGCAAAGGCAGGAAGTATGGGAGTGTGATGTTGTGCCTGACTATGCCAATGATAAATATTTTGTAGTTGATGCCACTAATGCTGATTACTCGGAACTTTTTCAAACACAAAAGTTTGATGTTTGCATTAATTGCTCGGGAGCGGCAAGTGTGTCTGATTCTTTGGTACACCTACACCGTGATTTTCAATTAAATACTGTAAATGTGTTTAAGATGTTGGACGCACTAAGGCGATTTAACCCAACTTGTAAGTTTTTAAACTTGTCGAGTGCAGCAGTATATGGCAATTCGATAACGTTGCCTGTCAAAGAAAATCAACCTTTGCGACCAATGTCACCGTATGGTTTCCATAAAAAGCAAACAGAAGAAATTTGTCAGGAATTTTATCAACTTTTTGGAATGAAAGTTTGTTCGTTACGTATTTTTTCTGCTTACGGTAGGGGACTTAAAAAACAAATTCTTTGGGATTTATCTCAAAAAATCAAAAAATCAAAAGAACTGGTATTATTTGGGACAGGTGATGAATCTCGCGATTTTATTCATGTTTTCGATTTAGTACGACAAATTGATTTAATTATTAGTAATGCTAATTTCATGTCGGAAATTATAAATTCTGCTAATGGTATTGAAATAAGAATTAAAGACATAGTTGCTGAGTTTGTAAAGCAGATAAACTGGAACGGTAAGGTTATTTTTAAAGGGACTACTCGTGAGGGAGATCCATTGAATTGGGTAGCCGATATGAGCATCCTAAAAGGATTTGGTTATATTCAGCATATTACAATAGAAACTGGGATTAAGGACTATATAAAATGGTTGAAAGAAAACGAATAGCGTTGATTTTTAAATATGATGAAAATTGGATTGGAGGAACATATTATATTCTCAATCTTATTAAGGCTCTTAATACTTTATCTGACTTGCAAAAGCCGGAAATTACTGTTTGTGCATCATCTTTACGAGACTTTGAGTATATAAAATTGGAGACGAAATATCCGTATCTTCTTTTTTATGAAATGAATTATAAGAAGATAGAGCTCTCGTTTATAAAGCGGTTAGCAAATCGATTTATTCATCTATTATTTAAAAAGCAGTTATATAAACTAAAGAAAAATAATCAACTGCAAGATAAATTTGATTTAGTGTTTCCTAATCCTAATGGTTCTTTTTTTGAATTGATAAATAAAGAAAAGAAAGTTTATTGGATACCTGATTTTCAAGAGGATTATTTGCCTGAATTATTTCCTGTAGAGAATATAGTATATCGCAAACAAAATCAAATTTCAATAGCTTTATTGGCAAAAAAAGTTATTTTTAGCAGTAAAGATGCCCAAAATGATTTTAATAGATTATATCCTTTTGCCGTTTGCAAACAATATGTACTACCTTTCGCTGTTTCGCATCCAAAATACGATAAAATAGATATTGCAATATTGAAGCAAAAATATTACATTAAAGATAATTATTTTTATGTTCCAAATCAGTTTTGGATGCATAAGAACCATAAAATTGTTATTGAAGCTGTTGATTTTTTGAAAAAAAAGGGGATCGAAATTACTGTCATTTTTTCAGGACAAGAAAATGATTATAGGAATTTGGCGTATGTTAATGAATTAAAAAAATCAGTAGAGGAAAAAAGTTTGGAAAATTGTATACTTTTTTTAGGATTTATTGACCGCAAAGAGCAGCTTTGTTTGATGAGGAATGCTATTGCTATTATTCAACCATCATTCTTTGAAGGTTGGAGTACTGTTATAGAAGATGCAAAAGCAATGAATCAATTTATCATAGCTTCTAATTTAAAAGTTCACAAGGAACAACTAAATCAAAACGTGTTGTTTTTTAATCCTAAAGATGTAAATTCTCTGATAGAGTTAATATCTAAAGCATTGAATGAAAAAATGGAAAAACACGATAATAATTATAAAAACAATATTAAATTATTTGCAGAAAAATTTATTGATATAATATAGATGGAAAAGACAGCATTAATAACGGGAATAAATGGACAAGACGGTTCTTATTTGGCTGAATTTCTTTTGGAAAAAGGGTATAAAGTACACGGAATAATTCGTCGTAGCTCAACATTCAATCGACAAAGGATAGAACATCTTTATATCGAAAATCTATTGGAAGATATGCATAAAAAGAGTATGATTGAAATGTATTATGGTGATATGACCGATTCTTCCAGTCTGATTCGTTTAATTAAAAAGATTCAACCTGATGAAATATACAATTTAGCGGCACAATCGCATGTAAAGATTTCGTTCGATATTCCTGAATATACAGCAGAGACAGATGGTTTAGGCGCTTTACGCCTGCTGGAAGCAATTAGGATTTGTGAATTAGAACAAAAAACACGATTGTATCAAGCTTCTACTTCCGAATTGTACGGAAAAGTTCAGGAGATTCCTCAAACTGAAACAACACCTTTCTATCCGCGTTCACCTTATGCCGTATCCAAACAGTTTGGATTTTGGATTACTAAAAACTACAGAGAGGCGTATAATATGTTTGCCGTAAATGGCATTCTTTTTAACCATGAAAGTGAACGCCGCGGAGAAAACTTTGTTACACGTAAAATTACGCTTTCTGCAGCGCGTATAGCAAAATCTTATCAACGAAAATTGTATCTGGGGAATCTGGATGCTCTTCGCGATTGGGGTTACGCAAAGGACTATGTAGAGTGCATGTGGTTAATGCTTCAACACGATACTCCGGAAGATTTCATAATAGCTACAGGAGAAATGCACAGCGTTCGTGAATTTTGTGAATTAGCATTTAAAGAAGTTGAAATTGAAATTGTATGGGAAGGAGAAGGAGTTAATGAAAAAGGGTTCAATAAAAAAAACGGCAAAATAATTATTGAAGTTGACCTTTCGTATTTTCGTCCAACGGAAGTCGAACAACTTTGTGGTAACCCAGAGAAAGCAAAAAATCTATTGGGGTGGAATCCGAGAAAAACTTCATTTGAGGAACTTGTAAAGAAAATGGTCCGCTATGATTTTGAAAATGTCAAAAAATAATGAAACTCTCTATCATCACCGTCAATCTCAACAACGCTGAAGGTTTGCGAAAAACTATTGAAAGCGTTGTTTCTCAAACTTTCACCGATTTTGAGTATATCATTATTGATGGTGGATCGACAGACGGTAGCGTAGATATTATCAAGCAGTACGCCGACAGAATCACATATTGGGTAAGCGAACCCGATAAGGGAATTTATAATGCAATGAACAAAGGAATATTGCAGGCGAAGGGAGAATATTGTCAGTTTTTAAACAGCGGTGATTTTCTATATTCTAATAAGGTATTAAACGATGTTTTTTATCCTAATTTTACAGAAGATATTATCACAGGTGATATGTTGAAATTGTTTCCGGATAATATCACAAAGTTAGATAAAGGTCAAGCGTATGCTCGCCTTCAAAAAGGACAAAACTTAACTTTATATGATATGTTTTATGGAACAATCAATCATTCGTCTTCATTTATTAAACGCGAATTATTTAATAAATATGGACTATATGATGAAAATTATAAAATTGTTTCCGACTGGATTTTCTTTTTGAAGACAATAGGTTTTGCAGGAATTGAGGTGAAATATGTAAATATAGTTATTTCTTGTTTTGATATGTCAGGAATAAGTAATACTAATTTAGCATTAAGAAATAGGGAAAGAAAAATTGCTTTAGAGAAAATCGTTCCCAAGCAAATTCTTTCCGATTATAACTATTTTAAAGAATTAGAACAGCAATATCAAACATTTGATTATATTCTCAAATACAAAATAACTCGTATAATCGTAAAGGCAATTAATAAAATGATTAAAAATTTTTAGATGATGTCATCATTATTTTCCATAATTATTCCAGTTTTTAATACCCAAAAATATGTTTCACGTTGTATAGATAGTATATTAGCTCAAACTTTTACCAATTTCGAATTAATACTAATCAATGATGGTAGCACAGATAATTCTGGAGAAATTTGTAACAAATATGCAATTCATGATTATAGAATAAAAATTTTTCATCAAGCTAATAAAGGCTTAAGTGGAGCTCGAAATAGCGGATTGGAAATAGCCGGAGGCGAATGGATTGCTTTTGTCGACTCAGATGACTGGATAGAGCCAAATTATTTAGAGACTATCAATAGAAAAATACAATTGATAAATGTGGATCTATATACTTTTGGACTTAGACGATTGGATGATGAAAAAATTCTTTATGAGTATTGTCCTACCTATGCAGTAGAGAGTAACAATTCTTTTCTAAAATCAAAATATTACAAACACACTGGCTGGTCATATGTATTTAGAAATTCAATTATAAAAAAATGGAGTATTAGGTTTCCCTTGGACATAAAGCAATATACAGAAGACCAACCTTTTTTATTAAAATATATTTCAAAATGCAATAATGTTGGGATAATAAACAAAATATTGTATAATTATTATCATAATTCCAATTCAATAACTCAACAACCAGTAAATATAGCATGGGCAATATCAAAGATTCAGGCAGCGAATGATTTTCTTCAATTCTGCAAGCAAAACGATGTGGAAAAATCATTTTATGAATATCCCGTAAAGCAATTGTATGGAGATTTTTTCACATATTATCAAATGATTAAAAATGTAGATAAAAAGGAAATTCAAAGGGAATATCGAAAAACTTATATAAAGACATTAAAATTTTACCCAGAATTTAAAAAATATCACTTTTTTAAGGTAGCAAATTATAATTTATCATTGGTTAATACAGCAATATTGCTTTATCGTAAAAAAAATCAAATCGTAAAAAAAATATGGAATACCTTTTTAAGACGCATTAGCTGCTAAATATGCCAACTTTATAGCATGCCAGACATAAAAATGAGCAAACTAAACATAGCATATATTGTGTCAGCGTTTCCTGTTATTTCGGAAACATTTATTGTCAATCAGATTGTCGATATGATTGAGAGGGGACATAATATTTTTATTTATTCTTTCGAAAAATTAGCTCCTCCATATCATCAAATTATACTGAAATACAGATTATTGGATCGTACTTATTATTGCAATAACTTCAATAATAGGAACAAAAAGTTAAAATTGATTTTTCAGTATATGTTTTCTTCATGGATTGTTTTGTATAGGATCCTATGGCATATTTTGTCATTTGATATAAAGAAAATTCAATTCATGATCCATTGCTTATATATGGATACAAGCTTAAAAAATAGGCAATTTGACATATTGCACGCTCATTTCGGGATCAATGGCGCTATTATTTCCGAAATAAAAAGATGGAAACATTTGAAGGGTATTCGATTTATAACCACTTTTCACGGATATGATATGCATAAACCATCTTTTTTTAAAAATTATTATCAATATCTTTTTACGAAAGGTGATCTATTTACTGTAAATTCAAATTATTCGAGAAATTTACTTGAAAATTTAGGCTGCTTGTCAAAGAAAATAGAGAAACTACCAGTAGGATTGAATACTTCTCTTTTTGTTTCCAATCGACCGATAAAAGTTAATAATTGTATAAACATTCTATTTGTAGGCAGACTAATAGAGTTTAAGGCTCCAAATTTAGTTGTTACAATTTGTAGTGAATTACAATCCAAAAATATAAATTTCAAATGCAGAATAATTGGAGATGGAGAACTTTTTGAATCACTTTCTGAACAAATAAAGTTCTTATCTTTGCAAGATAAAATTGAATTGTATGGGGGACAAACACAGGAAGAAATTATTCACGCTATGGATAAATCAGATATATTTTTATACCCCGGCATTTATGATAAAACAGGGCGAGCTGAAAATCAGGGACTTGTATTGCAAGAGGCTCAATGCATGAAATTACCAGTATTGGTTTCAAATGTGGGTGGAATGCCAGAAGGTCTTATAAACGGTATTACAGGATATGTACTGAATGTCGGTGATATACAAGGATTCGTTGAAAAGATTGAATTTCTATATAGAAATCCTCAAACAGTTGAAAAAATGGGAAATAATGCTCGCGATTTTGTAGAAAACAATTTTTCAAGTGAAGCGCTTGGGAACAAATTAGAATGTATTTATTTAAATCTCTTAAGAAATAATCAATGAAATTTTTAACCTTATTTTTATCTGTTTTAGTCCTTTTTGCTTGCACTAATGAACCTTCTGCCATAGATATGCCTTGGGATTATCCAAAGGACTGTTGCATGCATCCTGAAATGCAAATTACTTTTGTAAAAACTCAAATTTCAGAAGAGAATGAACCTTATTATTCCGCTTTTTTACAACTAATTTATTATGCAGATCTTGCATTAAATATTTCATCCAACGTACCGACAGATTATTATGTTCCTGGCGCTTATGATGATTACGCTAACCACGTTATTGATTCAAAACCACTACAAGATGACGCTTTTAACGCATATTGTACAGCTTTGGCATATACGCTAACAAAAGAGGAAAAATATGGCTTAAAAGCTTGCTATTTTCTTGATGCATGGGCAATTCAAAATAAAAGTTATTCAGGTCATGATGGAAGTTTATGCATGTGCTACTCAGGTTCCGGATTATTAATAGCTGCTGAATTAATGAAAGAAAGTGAGATTTGGAGCCAAAAAATACAATTTAAAAGTTGGGTAGAGAATGTCTATCAAAAAGCTGCGAAAAACAATCGAACTTTGGAAAATAATTGGGGTGATTGGGGAGTATTTGCGTCTTTATTAGCTGCTTCTTTTACAGAAAACCAAGCAGAACTTTTAGAAAACATTCGTTTATTAAAATCAAGGTTTAACAACATATCGGCAGACGGAAGTATCCCCGCAGAAGTTGCAAGAGGTGATAATGGGATATGGTACACCTATTTTGCATTAGCTCCCTTTACAGCCTCCTGTTGGTGTATATATAATCTAACGGGAGAAAATCTCTTTCAAAACAGTTCACTTAAGAAAGCATTAGATTATTTATTATATTATACACAAAATCCCAAAGAATGGAAATGGTATAACAACCCAGTTCAGGGTAGTCCAAATTCATGGCCTGGTAATCTTTTTGAAGCGATGTATGGAGTTTATCATGACAATAATTATCTGCAGTATGTAAAAAATTACAGACCAATTATTTATCCAATACATCATTTTGTATGGACTTTTCCCACATTGATGCCATTAAGTATTGGGCAGTATGAAAATTGAAATGATGAATATGCAATTATTCCTATTGTTGGCAATAA
>Ga0123354_10006260_pt1 | contig 17634 bp, 13 predicted proteins | sample TergutLab28metaG_2_FD_97872 | JGI IMG/M metagenome (GOLD analysis project Ga0123354, IMG submission 97872) | Labiotermes labralis P4 segment gut microbial communities from Petit-Saut dam, French Guiana - Lab288 P4 | ecosystem: Host-associated > Arthropoda: Insects > Digestive system > Gut ...
ACCAAATTGTTTCGACAGCACGGTCGTGATCGCCGCCGTCAGCGTCGTCTTCCCGTGATCAACGTGCCCAATCGTCCCAACGTTCACGTGCGGCTTCGTCCGCTCAAATTTTCCTTTGGCCATGATCGTTCCTTAACTCTCTTCCGTTACTTCTTGTTGATAATCGCGTCAGCCACTTGCTTCGGCGCCTCTGTGTAGTGCTTGAATTCCATTGTGTAAGTTGCCCGCCCTTGCGTCAGCGAGCGCAGCGTCGTTGAATAACCGAACATTTCGGCCAACGGCACTTCGGCGCGAACGGCTTTGCCGCCGCCGGCCATGTCTTCCATGCCTTGAATGATGCCGCGCCGCGACGATAAATCGCCCATCACGTCGCCCATCTTTTCTTCCGGCGTTTCGATTTCCACCGCCATCATCGGCTCCAGCAATACCGGGCTGGCTTTGCGCATCGCGTCCTTGAAGCCCATCGATGCCGCCATGCGGAAAGCGTTTTCGTTCGAGTCAACGTCGTGATACGAACCATCGAACAACGTCACTTTCACGTCCACTATCGGGAAGCCGGCCAACACGCCGTTGGGCAGTGTTTCTTCGAGACCGCGCTGTACCGCCGGGATGTATTCACGCGGCACCGCGCCACCCTTGATTTCATCAAGGAACTCGAAACCTTTGCCGGCTTCGTTTGGTTCGACCCGCAACCAGACGTGGCCGTATTGACCGCGACCGCCGGACTGCTTGACGAATTTTCCTTCAGTATCACCCGACGGCTTGCGAATGGTTTCGCGGTACGCGACTTGTGGGGCGCCGACATTGGCTTCCACCGAGAACTCGCGCTTCATCCGGTCAACGATAATTTCGAGGTGCAACTCGCCCATCCCGGAGATGATGGTTTCGCCCGACTCTTCATCGGTGCGAACGCGGAACGATGGGTCTTCCTGCGCCAAACGATTGAGCGCCAGCCCCATTTTTTCCTGATCGGCTTTGGTCTTCGGCTCGACGGCAACGTGAATCACCGGCTCCGGAAACTCCATCCGTTCCAGAATGATTTGTTTGTTGAGATCGGAAAGCGTTTCGCCGGTGGTCACATCTTTCAAACCAACAACGGCGGCGATGTCGCCGGCGCGCACTTCCTTGATTTCCTGACGGTCGTCGGCATGCATTTGCAGCAAGCGACCGATCCGTTCTTTGCGACCCTTCACGGTGTTGATGATGGTATCGCCGGAATTCAGCGTTCCCGAATAAACACGGATAAAGGTCAACTGGCCGACGTAGGGGTCGGTCATGATCTTGAACGCCAGCGCCGAGAACGGCTCGGCATCGTCGGCCTTGCGCGTGACTTCTTCGCCGTTGTCTTTCTGCCCTTTGACCGGCGGAATGTCGCACGGCGCCGGCAGAAATTCGATCACCGCGTCCAGCATCCGCTGTACGCCTTTGTTTTTGAATGCCGTTCCGCACATCATCGGGTGAATTTCGCAAGCGATCGTGCGCTCACGCAACCCTCTGACGATTTCGTCGTTGGTCAACTCGCCATCTTCGAGGTATTTGTTCATCAATTCCTCGTTGGCTTCGGCGGCGGCTTCCATCATCTTCTCGCGCCACTCTTTGGCCGGCGCGAGGAGTTCCGCCGGAATATCGACGTAATCGAACTTCATGCCCTGACTGGCTTCGTCCCAGATGATGGCTTTCATCTTGATGAGATCGACCACGCCCTTGAAACTGTCTTCGGCGCCGATCGGAATCACCACCGGCACCGGATTCGCACGCAGCCGCGTACGCATCTGTTCATAGACCTTGAAAAAGTTGGCGCCGGTACGGTCCATCTTGTTGACGAACGCCAAGCGCGGCACCTGATATTTGTTGGCCTGCCGCCACACCGTTTCGGACTGCGGCTGCACGCCGCCGACTGCGCAATACACCATGCACGCGCCGTCGAGCACGCGCATCGAGCGTTCGACTTCAATCGTGAAGTCAACGTGCCCAGGGGTATCAATCACGTTGATCCGGTGTTCGGGATAATTCTTGTTCATCCCCTTCCAGAAGCAGGTTACCGCTGCCGAAGTGATGGTGATGCCGCGTTCGCGTTCCTGCTCCATCCAGTCGGTGGTTGCAGCGCCATCGTGCACTTCGCCCAGCTTGTGCGAAACGCCCGTGTAAAAGAGGATGCGTTCAGTCGTCGTCGTCTTACCGGCATCAATGTGCGCACTGATGCCGATGTTACGATAACGCTCAATAGGTGTCGTTCGTGCCACGTTAGTCTAGTATCAAAGGCGCAACGGGCAGCCGTCAAGGCTCACGCCATCGCGCAAGTTAAAAATCAGAAACGGAAATGGGAGAATGCCTTGTTGGCTTCGGCCATGCGATGAACTTCTTCGCGCTTCTTCACCGCGCCGCCGCGGTTTTCAGAAGCGTCCAGCAATTCACCGGCCAGCCGCGCGTCCATCGACTTCTCGCCGCGCTTGCGGGCGGCTTCGCGCAGCCAGCGCATCGCCAGCGCCGAACGGCGGGTGGGACGCACTTCAACCGGCACTTGGAAGTTAGCGCCGCCAACGCGACGGCTCTTCACTTCCACCATCGGCTTGGCGTTGGCCAATGCCGCCGTAAACACTTCCAGCGGGTCCTTGCCGGATTTACCACTGATGTTGGCGAACGCGCCATAAATGATGCGCTCGGCCACGGATTTCTTGCCGCTGGTCATCAACACATTGACGAACTTGGCGACTTCAATACTCGCGAACTTGGGGTCGGCGAGAATCTCGCGTTTGGGAACTTCTCTACGTCGGGGCATATCGTCCTCGAATGGTTGTTCGATTAGTCTTTCTTGGGCCGCTTGGCGCCGTACTTGGAGCGGGACTGCTTGCGGTCTTTGACACCGGCCGTGTCGAGCGCGCCGCGCACCATGTGATAGCGCACACCCGGCAAATCCTTGACGCGACCGCCGCGCAGCAGCACCACCGAGTGCTCCTGAAGATTGTGGCCTTCGCCGCCGATGTAGCTGATCACCTCAAAACCGTTGGTCAGGCGAACCTTCGCCACCTTCCGCAACGCGGAGTTCGGCTTCTTCGGCGTCGTCGTATAAACGCGAGTACAAACGCCGCGCTTTTGCGGGCACTGACCCAGCGCCGGCACCTTACTCTTGTACACTTCGGGCGTTCGGCCCTTGCGCACCAGCTGATTGATTGTTGGCATTCTAAATTTTCCTGAGTGGGCAGCCCGAAATCGGCTCCGAACCGCCGCATTGCTCTTGCATTACGCTTTGTTTGCCCCGACCCGCCGCCCGCAACACCGCGAGCACACGTCCGGCAGCTTCCCAAGCCGCGACCGCATCAGGCGCCGCAGCACTTACAAAGACTTGGGATTTTAACCGGCTTCCCGAACCATGTCAAACCTGCCGACCGCACCGCAGCCATTAACGCGGAGCAGCGTGGTATTTTCGCGCCGAAGTTCGCCGAAAAACCCGAGTGGGCGGCGAAAATCGGGAGTCAGACATCAAGAATCAAAAAATGGCGTCATATTCCGCCTCTCCCGCCCAACTCAATCGTCATTCCCGTGAAGGCGTGCTACTTGTCTGGAATAAAAAAGGGAGGGCTCAAAAAGCGTTTACTCTTGCCCGTTACTGCTTTTCATAGATCGGAAATGAAAAGAGGGGTGGCAGGGGCTGGAGCGGAGGGACTTTTAAATCCCAGAATCTAATCTCTGGATAGCGCCTGACAAAATCGTTCGTCAGGTATTCAATATAATCATTGTCAGGATCATGTTCATGCAAAATCTTTAGTGCTTCGTATTGGCACAACTTGTCCCCGCTTCCTGCACAAACAAAATACCTGAGCCGATTTTCATTGAGACCTCTTGGATTAAGACTTAACGCCTTGTCCAATAGGTGCCTTGCCGGTTTGTCGGCATGCGATAAAAAAGCCCCCCATGCCTTATATAAATAATAATAAGAGGAATCTGACCAGTATCTTTTATAAAGGTCACGGTCAACATATTGAAATTGTGAGCGCATAATTTCTTCGGCAATATCTTTTTCCCCTCTTGCCCGCATGTCGATCGCTGTAGGCACTACATAATCCAAAGAATGGGCAGACATATCCATCGCCGTTATAAATGCATTTTTAGCATCCTTTCTCAAACCTTTATCCAGTTGCCAGTATCCATATTGAAGAACAACCGAGGGGTCTTTTGTTTTTTTGAGCAGCTTTTCTATTTCTTTTTCATCTCCTATCTGTCGATAATATTCAAATGAAACGAGGTCATAACTATCGTTATTGTTATTTTGTAGATCTTTTATTAACTGAAAAACTTTTTCAATTTTTTGGTCACGTAAATAAAAACAAGCTTGATAAAACGGTAAGTTGTGTCCATTGAGAATAACATCTGGCGGTAAGCTATCTACCAGTTCCTCTACCTCATTCCAGTTTCCTTTCGCGGCAAGCAATTCTGCCTTAAGGTCATTTAGATACAAGGCATCGTAATCCTCCGCCGTTTTATCAAACATTCTAAATACAGCATCTGCTCTATTAATATTGTACTTAAAAAGCGCTTCCTCCAGTTCCCCTGCAAGATGCCAGCTAGAATTACTATTTTTTATCTTGGCAAGCTCATCATTAAAAGCATCTAATCTATTTCGATATAAGTAGAAAATTGCGTTGCCGTAGTTTTTCCAATTCTCTTCCTTTACATCCTCAGAAAAGCAAATAGTTCTATCTTTCTCAAGAGAACGCTCTGTACAAATTTTGTACACGCTCATTATCGTCTGATTGCTTCCCTGCTCCTTTCCTGAGTCACAGGACGAGACAACAAACAATAAAATGGTGCACGTAATTGTTGCAATGAAAAATTTATTCATTTGTATCACCAACTCGTTAGCACAGAAGAAGCTCCGCCTATTTAGACAGTTTCAAGCAAAAGACAAGTGAAATTCCTGCGGTCAGGCCGCGATGTTTTGCGGCGACTGGTTAAAGTAAGCCATATCCGGGGTCTTGCCGTCAAGCGCCGAATTCGCCCGACAAATAAAAAGGGGCGGGTTTGAAACCCGCCCCTATGTTCGCATCAATTACCGAATCAGATCTCTGTTTCTCGCGCGGGCGCTGCTGACGCTGCCGCCTTCGCTTTATCCTCTTCCCGCACCGCCGCCATCAGCGCAGCATGCGGGTCGTGATTTTTCTGGGCGCGGCGCAGGGTATGGTGTGTCAACCCCGTTCCGGCCGGAATCAAGCGACCAACGATGACGTTTTCTTTCAGCCCGCGCAAATCGTCGCGCTTGCCCATGATCGCCGCTTCGGTAAGCACCCTCGTCGTTTCCTGGAAGGACGCCGCCGAGATGAACGAATCGGTGGACAACGACGCTTTAGTGATCCCCAGCAGCATGTATTCGTACACTGCCGGTTGCTTGCCCGCCTTGATGGCGCGATCGTTTTCGTCGAGAATTTCCGAACGATCCACTTGTTCGCCGGGAATGAAGCGCGTGTCGCCAGCATCGTGCACTTGTACGCGACGCAGCATCTGGCGGACGATCACTTCGATATGTTTATCGTTGATCTTCACGCCCTGCAACCGGTAAACGTCCTGCACTTCGTCGGTGATGTAACGCGCCAACGCTTCGACGCCGAGCAGCCGCAGAATGTCGTGCGGATCGGCCGGGCCATCGACGATCATTTCGCCTTTGTTGACGACTTGGCCGTCGTGCGCCATGACGTGCTTGTCCTTCGGAATCAGATACTCGTGCGGCACGCCTTCAAGATCGGTTATCACCAGGCGTTGTTTGCCCTTCGTGTCTTTGCCGAACGAAACGGTACCCGTGACTTCGGCCAACACGCCAGCGTCTTTCGGCGAACGCGCTTCAAACAATTCTGCCACCCGCGGCAGACCGCCGGTGATGTCGCGCGTCTTCGACGTTTCTTGCGGAATCCGCGCCAGCACGTCGCCGACGTTGACCACTTGATCGTCTTTCACCGTGATGATGGAGCCCAATTGGAAGGTGATGTTCACCGGCTGTTCGGAACCGGCGAGGAAAATTTCTTCGCCTTGTTCGTCAAGCAATTTCACTTGCGGACGCACGCCGCGCGCGGTGCTGCCGCCGCGACGTTTCGGATCGATCACGACCAACGTTGACAAGCCGGTGATGTCGTCCACTTGACGGGCAACAGTCACGCCTTCTTCGACGTTTTCAAACTTGACCCGGCCGCTGTACTCGGTGACGATCGGGCGCGCGGTAGCGTCCCACTGCGCCAGCGATTTTCCGACCTTGATGACTTCGCCGTCTTTGACCAGCAACGTCGCGCCGTAAGGGATCTTGTGGCGCTCGCGCTCGCGGCCGTTGTCGTCGTGAATCGAAATTTCACCGGAGCGCGCAATCACGATCAGCGCGTCTTTGGTGTTGGTCACGTAACGCATTTGCGCCGAGAAGCGCACCGTGCCCGCCGATTTCGCTTCGACGTGCGAGGCTGCCGCCGTCCGCGATGCCGCGCCGCCGATGTGGAAGGTGCGCATCGTCAACTGCGTTCCCGGTTCACCGATGGACTGCGCCGCAATCACGCCGACCGCTTCGCCGACGTTCACCAGATGGCCGCGACCCAGATCGCGCCCATAACATTTCGCGCACAAACCATAGCGCGTTTCGCAGGTTAGCGGCGCACGCACTTTGACTTCGTCGATGCCCAGCAATTCGATTTGCTCGACTTCCTCTTCGCCCAGGAGCGTGCCCGCTTCGTACAGCGTCACTTGCGTTTCAGGATGCACGACGTCGCTGGCGGTGACACGACCAAGCACGCGATCTCGCAGCGGCTCGATCACTTCGCCGCCTTCGGTCAGCGATTTCAGCATTACGCCGTTACGCGTACCGCAATCGTTTTCGGTGACAACCAGATCTTGCGTCACGTCCACCAGACGGCGCGTCAGATAACCGGAGTTCGCCGTCTTCAACGCGGTATCGGCCAAGCCTTTACGGGCGCCGTGCGTCGAGATGAAGTACTGCAGCACGTTCAAACCTTCGCGGAAATTCGCAGTGATCGGCGTTTCGATAATCGAACCGTCCGGTCGCGCCATCAGTCCGCGCATCCCCGCCAACTGGCGAATCTGCGCCGCCGAACCCCGCGCGCCCGAATCGGCCATCATGTAGATCGCGTTGAACGAATCCTGCGTGATGGTTTCGCCTTCACGGTTGACCATGTCCATTTTCGACAAACGCGCCATCATCACTTTAGCGATGTCATCACCGGCGCGACCCCAGATATCAACCACTTTGTTGTAGCGCTCGCCGTGCGTCACCAAACCGGAAGTGTATTGCCGCTCGATTTCTTTGACTTCCTTTTCGGCCACTTCGATGATGCCCTTCTTTTCATCCGGCACCATCATGTCGTCGGCAGCAAACGAGATGCCGCAACGGGTCGCCAGCGCGTAGCCGGACTGCATCAGCTTGTCGGCAAAGATCACCGTTTCGCGCAGCCCGCACAAGCGGAAGCTCATGTTGATGAGGCGAGAAATCTCTTTCTTCTTCAGCGGCTTGTTGAGCGCCGTGAACGGCATTCCGGCCGGCAGAATTTCCGACAGCAGCGCGCGCCCGACCGTCGTTTCATGGCGCACGATCCGCTCTTGTCCCTCTTCGCCTTCTTTGGCTTTTTCACGAATGCGCACCGTCACTTTAGCGTGCAGCTCAACTTGCTTGGTTTCGTAAGCGCGCGACAACTCGGCCACGTCGGCAAACATCATGCCTTCGCCCATCGCGCCGATTTTCTCGCGCGTGGCGTAATACAAACCGAGCACGATGTCTTGCGACGGCACGATACACGGCTCGCCGTTCGACGGCAGCAGCACGTTGTTCGACGCCAACATCAGCGTGCGCGCTTCCATTTGCGCTTCCAGCGACAAGGGGACGTGCACCGCCATCTGGTCGCCGTCGAAGTCGGCATTGAAGGCCGTACACACCAGCGGATGCAACTGAATCGCCTTGCCTTCGATCAGCACCGGCTCAAAGGCCTGAATGCCGAGACGGTGCAGCGTCGGCGCGCGGTTGAGCAGCACCGGATGTTCGCGGATCACTTCTTCCAGAATGTCCCAAACAATCGGTTCCTGATTTTCCACCATCTTCTTCGCCGCTTTGATGGTTGTGGCGCGCCCCATCATCTCCAGCTTGTTGAAGATGAACGGCTTGAACAGTTCGAGCGCCATCAACTTCGGCAAACCGCACTGATGCAATTTCAACTGCGGGCCGACGACGATCACCGAACGTCCCGAATAGTCAACGCGCTTGCCGAGCAGGTTCTGACGGAAACGACCGCTCTTGCCCTTGATCATGTCGGCCAGCGATTTCAACGGCCGCTTGTTGGCGCCGGTCATTGCCTTGCCGCGACGACCGTTGTCCAACAGCGAATCGACCGCTTCTTGCAGCATTCGCTTTTCGTTGCGCACGATGATGTCCGGCGCTTTCAACTCGAGCAACCGTTTCAGCCGGTTGTTGCGGTTGATCACGCGACGGTACAAATCGTTCAAGTCCGAAGTCGCAAAACGACCCCCGTCGAGCGGCACCAGCGGCCGCAATTCGGGCGGCAACACCGGCAACACTTCGAGCACCATCCACTCCGGCTTGATGCCGGATTTGACGAACGCTTCGAGCACTTTCAGCCGCTTGGCGATCTTCTTGATCTTTGCTTCCGAGCTGGTCGCATCCAGTTCCTTGCGAAGACGATCCGCTTCGTTGCCGACGTTGAGTCCCTTGAGCAAATCACGAACGCCTTCGGCGCCCATGCTGGCGCGGAAATCATCGCCGTACTGCTCAACTTTCGCCCAGTAATCTTCTTCGGTCAGAAGCTGGCAACGGTTCAACGGCGTCAAGCCCGGATCGGTGACCACATACGCTTCAAAATAAAGCACCCGCTCGATGTCGCGCAACGCCATATCGAGCACCATGCCCAAGCGCGACGGTAAGCTCTTCAAAAACCAGATGTGCGAAACCGGACTGGCCAAGTCAATATGACCCATCCGCTCGCGCCGCACTTTGGTCAGCGTCACTTCGACGCCGCACTTTTCGCAAATCACGCCACGGTGTTTCAGCCGTTTGTATTTGCCGCACAAGCACTCATAATCCTTGATCGGGCCAAAAATCTTGGCGCAGAACAAGCCGTCGCGTTCGGGCTTGAACGTCCGATAATTGATCGTCTCCGGTTTCTTGACCTCACCGTAAGACCAGGCGCGAATCTTTTCCGGCGAGGCCAACCCCACCTTGATCGAATCGAATTCTTCGTCCTGTGTGACTTGCTTGAATAAATCGAGAAGCCCTTTCATGCGCACTCCTTTTCCTTTGTGGCGTTCATGCAACCGTTCATTTCATCGGTCATGAGCGCCGTCGCCGCAAGATATTGTGTAGAAAATTTCATCATCGCCGGTCTCAGGATTTTGTTTCCATATCGACATCAATCGCCAGCGAGCGAATTTCCTTGACCAGCACATTGAACGATTCGGGCATTCCCGCTTCGATCTTGTGCTCGCCCTTGACAATGCTTTCATAGACCTTGGTACGGCCGGTCACGTCGTCCGATTTCACGGTCAACATTTCCTGCAACGTGTGTGAAGCGCCGTAAGCCTCCAGCGCCCACACTTCCATTTCGCCGAAACGCTGGCCGCCGAACTGCGCTTTACCGCCCAACGGCTGCTGCGTCACCAGACTGTACGGCCCGGTCGAACGCGCGTGCATCTTGTCGTCCACCAGATGGTGCAGCTTCAGCATGTGCATGTAGCCGATGGTGACCGGACGATCAAAGGCATCGCCGGTGCGGCCGTCGAACAAAGTCTGCTGACCCGAGCGCGGCAACGCTGCCATTTCGAGCATGTGCTTGATCTCGCCCTCGTTGGCGCCGTCGAACACCGGCGTTGCAAACGGCACGCCGCTGCTCAGATTGTTCGCCATTTCGAGAATCTCGCTATCGGAGAATCCCTTGATGTCTTCCGGTTGACCGATGTCGTTGTAAATTTCTTCGAGGCATTGGCGAACTTCCTTCGCCGTTTCTTGTGCTTTCAACAAGCGCGCGATTTTCTGCCCCAGCATCTTCGCAGCCCAGCCCAAGTGCACTTCGAGAATCTGGCCGATGTTCATCCGCGACGGCACGCCCAGCGGATTCAACACGATGTCCACCGGCGTTCCGTCGGCAGTGTAAGGCATGTCTTCCACCGGCACGATCTTCGAGACCACGCCCTTGTTGCCGTGACGACCTGCCATCTTGTCACCGGCTTGCAAGCGACGCTTCACGGCAACATACACCTTCACCATCTTCTGCACGCCCGGCGGCAATTCGTCGCCCTGTGTCAGCTTGCGCTTCTTGATCTCGAAAGTTTCATCGAAACGCACGCGCATCTGCGCCAGCGAATCCTTGATCGCCTCCATCTGTTGCGCCGTCGTTTCGTCGGCCAGACGAATGTCGAACCAGTCGTGACGCGGCACTTCTTTCAGATAATCGGCAGCAATCGCCGTTCCCTTGGCGATGCGCTTCGGGCCGCCGTTGACCGTTTTGCCGATCAACAAACGCTCCAGCCGCGCGAAAGCATCGTCTTCGACGATACGCAACTGATCGTTCAAATCGAGTCGGTAATTTTTCAGTTCGTGGTCGATGATTTGCTGCGCCCGCGAATCGCGCGCCAGCCCTTCGCGAGTGAACACCTGCACGTCGATCACCGTTCCCGCCATGCCGGACGGCACGCGCAAACTGGTGTCTTTCACGTCGGAGGCTTTTTCGCCGAAGATCGCCCGCAACAATTTTTCTTCCGGCGTCAACTGCGTTTCGCCCTTCGGCGTGACTTTGCCAACCAGCACGTCGCCCGCTTCGACTTCAGCGCCGATGTTGACGATACCGGCTTCGTCGAGCCGCGACAACTGCGCTTCACCGAGCGACGGCACGTCGCGGGTGATTTCTTCGGCGCCGAGTTTGGTATCGCGCGCCACCACCGTCAACTCCTCGATGTGAATGGAGGTGTAACGATCTTCTGCCACGATGTTCTCGTTGATCAGAATCGAGTCTTCGTAGTTGTAACCGTTCCACGGCATGAAGGCAACCAGCATGTTTTGTCCGAGCGCCAGTTCTCCCTTGTCGGTCGAAGCGCCGTCGGCAATCACGTCATTGCGCGCGATCATGTCGCCCACCCGCACCAGCGGTCGCTGATTGATATTGGTGCTTTGGTTGGAACGTTTGTATTTGACGAGGTTGTAAATATCAACGCCGACATCGCCGACCGCCGTTTCGTCGTCGTTGACCCGCACCACCACTCTGGTCGCGTCAACATAATCGACGCGTCCGCCGCGCGCGGTTTTCACCATCGTTCCCGAATCCACCGCCGCCGTCCGTTCGATGCCGGTACCGACCAGCGGTTTTTCCGGACGCAAACAGGGAACGGCCTGACGTTGCATGTTCGATCCCATCAACGCGCGGTTGGCGTCGTCGTGTTCGAGGAACGGAATCAACGCCGTTGCCACCGAAACGATCTGCGACGGCGCCACGTCCATGTACTGCACTTTGTCCGCCGCCGACAGCATCGATTCGCCGTCGAGACGACACGATACCAAGTCTTCGGTCAGCCGACCTTTTTCATCCACTTCGGCGCTCGCTTGCGCAATCACGTACTGGCCTTCTTCAATCGCCGACAAGTATTCGATGTCGCGCGTCGCCACGCCGTCGATCACTTTGCGATAAGGCGTTTCGAGAAAACCGTACTCGTTGGTGCGCGCATACAACGCCAACGAATTGATGAGGCCGATGTTCGGACCTTCCGGTGTTTCAATCGGACAAACGCGACCGTAGTGAGTCGGATGCACGTCGCGCACTTCAAAGCCGGCGCGCTCGCGCGTCAAACCGCCGGGGCCCAACGCCGACACGCGACGCTTGTGGGTGATCTCGGACAACGGGTTGGTTTGATCCATGAACTGCGACAACTGCGACGAGCCGAAAAATTCCTTGATCGCCGCCGAAATTGGCTTAGCGTTAATCAAATCGTGCGGCACCAGATTTTCGCTCTCAGCCTGACCCAGCCGCTCTTTCACGGCGCGCTCGACGCGCACCAATCCCGAACGAAACTGATTCTCGGCCAACTCGCCAACCGACCGCACCCGCCGATTGCCCAGATGGTCGATATCATCGACTTCGCCGTGGCCGTTGCGCAGCTCGACGACGATCTTGATGACCGACACGATGTCTTCGTTGCTCAGCGTCGTCGAGCCGACGACTTCGGCGCGACCGACGCGACGGTTGAATTTCATCCGACCCACCGCCGACAAATCGTAGCGCTCGTCAGAGAAGAACAGCCCTTTGAACAGCGCTTCCACCGCTTCTTCCGTCGGCGGTTCGCCCGGCCGCATCATCCGGTAAATGGACACGCGCGCCGCGTATTGATCGGGCGTATCGTCAGTGCGCAACGTTTGCGAAACGTAAGCGCCGCGATCGAGTTCGTTGGTAAACAACGTTTGAACTTCGGTGACGCCCGCCATCGTCAACCGGCTCAACAACTCCGGCGTGATTTCATCGTTGGCCTTGGCCAGCACTTCGCCGGTGCTCTGATCCACCACATGCGTCGCCAGCACGCGCCCGGTGACGTATTCTTCCGGCACCGCGATGGCTTTGACGCCGCTTTCCTGCAACTCGCGCGCCGCCCGTACGGTGACGCGCTTGTCTTTCGGCACCACCACTTTGCCGTCTTTGCCGATGATGTCGAACGTCGCCAGTTCACCTTTCAAGCGGTCGGGCGCCAGCACCATTTGATAACCGTTCGTTGACAGATGGAACGTATCGAATTCAAAGAACTCACGCAAAATATCTTCCACCGAATAACCGATGGCTTTCAGCAGAACCGTCACCGGCATCTTGCGGCGACGGTCCACCCGGAAGAACAGAATGTCCTTCGGATCGAATTCGAGATCGAGCCACGAGCCGCGATACGGAATCACCCGCGCCGAAAAGAGCAACTTGCCCGAACTGTGCGTCTTGCCGCGATCGTGCTCGAAGAACACGCCCGGCGAACGGTGCAACTGCGAAACGATCACGCGCTCGGTACCGTTGATAACGAACGAACCGTTGTCGGTCATGAGCGGAATTTCGCCCATATAGACTTCCTGTTCCTTCACTTCGCGGATCTTCGGCGTTGCCGAATCCTTGTCCATCAGAATCAGTCGGACACGGGCGCGCAACGCCGAACAAAACGTCAAGCCTCGTTGCTGACACTCGACCACGTCAAAAGCCGGCGGCTGCAACGAATACGAAACGTATTCGAGCCGCGCATTTCCCGAATGGCTCACAATCGGGAACACGGAATCAAACGCCAGTTGCAATCCCTGCATCTTGCGTTTCTCGGCAGGTGCTTCCTGCTGCAAGAAGGCGCGATAGGAATCGAGCTGAGTTTCCAGAAGGAACGGAACAGCAAGAACGTTTCCGCGTTTGGCAAAACTTTTGCGAATACGTTTCTTTTCCGCGAAAGAGTAATTTTTAACCATAACCTCTCCGATGAACGGACGCTTCGACGAAAGCGTCCTGCGGTCATCGACTGAGCGTGCGGTCTTTCCCGCGCTTTTTCTTTCCACACGACGCATCGAAAGCGGCATTACCGTCGGCAATGTCACCTTCTCTCGTGTTTCAGAAAAGCGTCTCGCACGCCAAGGCTTGGTGGTTGGCCGCTACCAACCGCTGGCGGACGGCGACAACTTTTGTCGCCCGACCAGGCCTGTCTTCTCCAGTCGTTTCAGAAGACGAAAAAAAGCAGACTCTCTCCACAACCCGCTTTTTTTCGTGCTCTGTCTTTTGTCTTCCCGCTCTTGACGACGCCTCGTCAGAATTCAGGAAGGCGACAAAGCCGGCGATGACCACCGGCTTCGTCTTGTGCCCAAAATCGAGTCGCTTACTTGACTTCGACTTTGGCGCCCGCTTCTTCCAATTTCTTCTTGGCAGCTTCGGCGTCGGCCTTGGCAACACCTTCCTTGACCGGCTTCGGCGCACCGTCAACCAAGTCCTTGGCTTCCTTGAGGCCCAGACCAGTGAGTTCGCGCACCGCTTTGATCACGTTCACCTTGTTGTCGCCGATAGCCGCCAGCACCACGGTGAATTCGGTTTGCTCTTCGACGGCTGCCGCTGCCGCGCCACCCGCTGCCGGCGCTGCGACAGCAACGGCCGCTGCGGCGGACACGCCGAATTTTTCTTCCATCGCCTTGATCAGTTCGGAAAGCTCCAGAACGGTCATGCCGGCGATTTTGTCGAGAATTTCGTTTTGAACAGACATGTAATACTCCTGTGTTAAATCTGAATAATGAAAATGTTTGAGTCGCGAAAAGTCCGGCGAAAACGCCCGACTTTTGTGTTGTCGCTATGCTGCCTCTTTGGCGTCGCGCACCGCTGCCAACGTCCGTACAAATTTACCCGGCACTTCGTTCAACGTGCGGACAAACTTGGCGATCGGCGCCTGCATCGTGCCCATGAGTTTGGCGATGAGTTCTTCGCGCGACGGCAACGAAGCCAGCGCCGCCACTTCCTGCCCCGACATCACCTGCCCCGGCATCGCGCCGCCGACGACGACGAATTTGTCGTTGCCTTTGGCGAAATCGCTCAACACCTTGGCCGCCGCCACCGGATCATTGCTGATCCCGTACGCCAACGGCCCGCTCATCTTTTCGGACAGCGCAGCAAACGGTGTATCGGCCACGGCGCGGCGCACCAGCGTGTTCTTCACCACTTTGAAGTACACGCCCGCTTCACGCGCTTTGGCGCGCAGCTTGGTCATATCGCCGACGCTCACTCCGCGGTTTTCCGCCAGAATGATGGCCTGCGCTTTTTCCACCTGCGCTGACACTTCCGCGACCACTGCTTGTTTTTGCTCAAGATTAAGCAAGGTCCACCTCTTTCATCAATAGAGCCTGTCGCCTGCCGCATGGTTTTCACACCACGCATTGGCAACTGCTCGCCTTTACCACGACGCCCTCACTGCTGACGTCTCGTCCGGTGTCCTCAATATTCAGGAAATCCTGTTCTTCAAGGCACCATCTGCGCAGGACGGGAAGTTAACACGTTGTTCACTTCCGCTTTAAGCCTCATCGGCTCCTGCGGTCTTTGACGGCTTGCGTGTGTTGATCGCTCTCCACACGCGCCCTCAAATCTTGCTCTCTGCCGACGTTCCCGTCGGCAGGTTTTTCAATCTTTAGTCAGCAACCGTTGACTTCTGTTGCAAAGCGCTGGTGTCCACGCGAATGCCGGCGCCCATCGTGCTTGTCACGCTGACGCGACGCAGATAAGCGCCTTTGGAACTCGCCGGTTTCGCCTTGTGCAGCGCTTCGATCAACGCCATCAAGTTCGTCTTCAATGCTGCCGCGTCGAACGATGCCCGTCCGATGGTGCAATGAATGATCCCGGCCTTGTCGGTGCGGTACTGCACTTGACCGGCCTTGGCGTTCTTGACCGCCGTCACCACGTCCGCCGATACCGTTCCCACTTTCGGGTTCGGCATCAAGCCGCGCGGGCCCAGCACTTGTCCCAGTTGCCCGACCACTTTCATCGCGTCCGGCGTGGCGATCACCACGTCAAACTCCATGAAGCCGCCTTTGACTTTCGCCGCCAGATCATCGAAACCAACGATGTCGGCGCCCGCTTCTTCCGCTTGCTTGGCTTTCTCGCCTTGCGCGAAGACAGCGACCCGCACCGTTTTGCCGGTACCCGCCGGCAACACGACCGAACCGCGCACGCTTTGGTCAGACTTGCGCGCATCCACGCCAAGGTTGACCGCGACGTCGATGGATTCATCGAACTTGGCGACGGCGTTCGTTTTCGCCAGCGCCAACGCTTCGTCAATCGAATAATTCTTGCTGCGATCCACTTTGCCGCGCACCGTTTGCATGCGCTTGCTCAGATTGCCGCTCTTTTGTTTCTTCTGTTCAGTCATGATTATTTCACCCCTTCCACCGTGATGCCCATGCTGCGCGCGCTGCCCGCAATGATGCGGACGGCGGCATCCATATCCGCAGCCGTGAGGTCGGGTTGTTTGGTTTTGGCGATTTCTTCCGCCTGCGCCCGTGTCAGCTTGCCGACTTTATCTGTATGGGGACGCGCGCTGCCCTTGTCCACCTTCGCCGCCTTTTTGATCAGGACGGTCGCCGGCGGCGTCTTCATGATGAAAGTAAAGCTCTTGTCCGCGTAAGCGGTAATCACCACCGGAATCGGCAAGCCCGGTTCCATCTTCTGCGTTTGTGCGTTGAACGCCTTGCAGAATTCCATGATGTTCAGACCACGTTGGCCAAGCGCCGGCCCGATTGGCGGACTGGGGTTGGCTTTACCGGCCGGCACTTGCAACTTGATGTAGCCGACAATTTTCTTTGCCATGTTTCAAACTCCTTCGGGTTCAAGCGAGTGAATCACTCTCCCCATCATCAGCCCTCTTTCATCATCGCTGCCGGGGCTGTAACGGCAGCGACACTTGCATTCAAAAACCGCTTACGCTTTTTCGACCTGCGCGAAATCCAGATCGACCGGCGTCGCCCGTCCGAAAATGGCGACCGACACCCGCAACTTGCTTTTTTCGTAGTTGACGTCTTCGACCGTGCCGTTGAAATCGGCGAACGGACCATCCTTGACCCGCACCAACTCGCCCGCTTCAAACAGCACTTTCGGCCTCGGTTTTTCGACGCCCTCCTGCATCTGATGCATGATCGCATCGACTTCCTTGGGCGTAATCGGCGCCGGTTTGTGCGCCGTGCCGCCGACGAAGCCCGTGACCTTCGGCGTGCTCTTGACCAGATGCCACGTCTCGTCGGTCATTTCCATTTCGACCAGCACGTAGCCCGGGAAAAATTTGCGCTCGCTGATCGCTTTCTGACCGCCGCGCATTTCCACCACTTCTTCCACCGGCACCAGAATCTGGCCGAAATAATCCTGCAAACCCGAGCGGGCAACGCGCTCGGTCAGCGCCCGCATCACCGACTTCTCAAAGCCGGAATACGCATGCACCACATACCATCTTTTGTCGGCCATCACGACCCCCTGCTGCCCAACATCAATTTGATGAGCGCGGCGATGATCCAGTCCACCGAAAAGAGAAACAACGACATGACCACCACGAACACGAAGACGATCAGCGTCATCCGGATGGTTTCCTGCCGCGTCGGCCAGGCCACGCGCGCGCCTTCCTGCCAGGCTTCCCGCGCGAACACGACAAAGTTCTTGCCCGGCGTGGACAGCCACATCACCGCAGCGCCCACCACCAAGCCGCCCAGTATCATCAACGCCCGCCAACCGGTCGCCATACTGACGTAATGGTAGTAGCCCCACAAACCGAGCACTACACAAGCGATTGCAACGATGATCTTAATCTTGTCTGCCATTCCGTTTCCTTGCCGGACGCGATGGCAGGTCAGGAGGGAATCGAACCCCCAACCTGCGGTTTTGGAGACCGCCGCTCTGCCAATTGAGCTACTGACCTACACTCTTAAACACTGCGCGCGCCTGCTTCCAGACGCGCTTCAAAAGGCACTGGCGGTCACCACCGCCCTGCCATCTTTCTACTTTCGACTACTCAATAATCTTGGCGACGACACCGGCGCCGACCGTCCGACCACCTTCGCGGATCGCGAAGCGCAAGCCTTCTTCCATCGCAATCGGCGAGATCAGCTTCACGGTGATCGAGACGTTTTCT